>Ga0307476_10000147_pt1 | contig 67971 bp, 65 predicted proteins | sample atmos_gasesECM2C_2_FD_203314 | JGI IMG/M metagenome (GOLD analysis project Ga0307476, IMG submission 203314) | Hardwood forest soil microbial communities from Morgan-Monroe State Forest, Indiana, United States - atmos_gasesECM2C_05 | ecosystem: Environmental > Terrestrial > Soil > Temperate... | reverse complement strand
ATCGTCCGGAATCCCCATTTGATGGCCCTAAAAGGAATTTCAACGCCGCTCTGTAACACGCAGGTGGTAAACCGAGAAATCCCCTGAGCGGCGGAGTTGGCGTGGACAGTCGAAATCGTCCCTTTGTGGCCAGTGTTGAGCAACTGGAGAAGGTCAAAAGCTTCTCCGCCGCGAATTTCACCGACGATAATTCGGTCTGGCCTGTGTCTTAGTGTAGCTTTCAAGAGGTCGCGGATTGTGACAGCTGGCAGGCCGTTTTGTTCGCGGCGAGCTTCGAATCGGAGGACATTTTCCTTTTGAATCTGGAGTTCCGCGGTGTCTTCGATCAGGACGAGACGCTCCTCGTTTGGGATGAATTCCATCAGCACATTGGTGAGCGTAGTCTTTCCGCTGCCAGTACCGCCACAGATCAGGATGTTCTTTCGCTGAACGACGAAGTCTTCCAATTGCTTTGCAAGTTCAGCCGTGACTGTTTCCATTTCGATGAGGTTTTTCATCCTGAATTTGTGGGAGTTGAACTTTCGGATGGTAAGTGCAACGCCGTGAATGCTGCAAGGCGGAATTACGGCCGCAACCCGGCTGCCGTCTGGCAGTCGGGAGTCAAGGATCGGCTTTGCGTCCGAGATGTCATCTCCTAATCGCCTGGCAATGTTTTTGACTGCGACCATGAGGGATTCAGCGGTAAGTTTCACTTCAGGGACTGCCAGAAGGCGGCCGGCTTTTTCAATGAAGATCCGCTCAGGGCCGTTCACCATGATCTCGCTGATGTCCGGGTCCAGAACCAAGTGCTGGATCGGACGGAGGAACGGAAGTATCAGTTCGAATCCATTCATTAGAGCTGCCCGTCCGCGAGTTGGAGAAAATAGGATCTGTTTACGTCATTGAAGTACGGCTTCAAATAGCAAAACATCGGCGGCAATGGGTCGAGCCCGTCGTATGCCAAAGTGACGGACTGAGCGTTACGGAGCTCCGTGAAGGTCTTCATGTCAAACCGGTAGTCACGTTGCTGGCTATATGTTTTCGAAGTGCTGATGTGGGCCTTATCGGCCAAGGGCTTGCCTGTCAGATAGCTCACCCTCGAATCGTGGCCGCTTTCTGAAATGTTGTAGTTGAGCCGCCACTTTTCATCTTGTCCGCATAATTCACTAGCAATCTTGGCCGAGAAGTCGTCGGACAACGCAAGGAAGACTTTTGTCCGAAAGGTTTGCAGCAGAGTTCGCCACGTCTCGCCTGGCAACGTCGTTTTCAATGAGCTAATGCTCTGTGTTGCGACAATCGGAATGCATTTTGCTTGTCGGGATAACGTAAAGAATTTCTCGTCGCCGCTGGGTTCGTTCTCGCCAACGGTTGCAAAGTGCTGGTATTCGTCGCATATGAAGAGGATGGGCCGCCAAGCTTGACTTGGCTTCGCCGCAATACGTGGGATTCGATTCAAGACGGCCCGCTGAAAATCCATCTTCAGCATCACGCCGATGGCTCGCGCTAGTCCCGGGTTCATGCTGGCCGGAAAGTTCAGCGCAACGACTTTGCCGTGCTCCAGCAGAGTTGCAATTGGGGGAAGTGGTTTACGACCTGACGCCGGCCTTTGTACGCCTCGATACAGTTCCGCTGGCGGGCAAAATGTGCGCTTGACCCTTGGATTGTCGTCAAAGAGCGAAAGAAACACTGAGATGCCTTCGACGATGGAACTTTGCAACTTCTTATCGAGATTTTTCCAATCCCCCTCGTACCACCGTTTGACTGAATCGAATTGTTCCTTTTTGTCGGGATCGACGCTCGCCTGAAGAGATTCATGCTGCAGGGTCGGCTCGATTCCAAGCTTCTTCACGACTTCTCTTGCGGCCGCAGAATCGAGCACCCGATAAAGCTGGCCGGTTTCGTCTGCATCGAAGCCAACTTCGGCAAGCTCACTGGCATGATGTTCGAAACTCTCACGTGAAACTTGCAAGAAGGATCTTCCTAGGATGTTTTCTTCCGCCTGCCGCATCTTCTTTTCAAATATCTCCTGGGAGATCGCAGACTCATAGACATCGAAGAGCGTCACATAACCAAACCCGACCTGATGGAGGATGATGATGAACTTGGTGAGATTGGTGTAGGCCTGCTGCCAAAACGGTTCCTTGCCCTTGCCAAACAAGTTGTTTAATAAGGATGCGATTCCGTAGGCCAGCGCATATCCGTCCAGGTCGTTGTGAAGTGGATTGTAAGCCCACTCAGAATCCAGGCTGATTTCGATGTAGTCGGTCTCGCGCCCTCGCTTCTTCAGGATGTCCCTAACCTGGTTGCAGAAATCGCCTTTGACTTCGAGGATGAGCCCGCTTGGCTTGGCATCAGGATCTGCTGCCCGATAGCCCAACAATTGGTCTGTGAACGGATACATGCAACAACTGGTCTTCCCGCTGCCGACTGCCCCGATGATGATTGTGCCGGTAAACAACCCGCGCTCCGGGATGATCAGCCAACGTGGCTTTTCCGCGGGAATTGGGAAGCGCGGATTGTGAATCTCTCCCAGAACCAAGCTCAACCTGTCCCGAGTTTCCACTGGCGGATAAGGCGGCAACGCCTGTGGCTTTCCTGCTCGGCGGGGTCTCAGCGCGAAGATATACAACGCTGATAGAAGGAATGAATAACCAATGTAGGGCGTCGTGAAAAGCATCGCGTGATAGCAGAGTTTGAGTCCGGCATACGTCCAAGGGTCCCGCAAGGCAACCAGTCGAAGGAAATATTCGTTCCACGTCGGCGGAGCTGTCGCGCTTGTCATCGGCCAGGGCATCCTGAGATACAGCAACGTCCCGGTCACCATCGCGAGTAGCACCGCGACGAAGTTCTTCGAATTGAGCACTCGGAGAATCATGCTGCGGTCGATGCGGGTCTTGTTGCGTTTTTGGCCGTCGCAGTTGGAGTCTGCGAGCGGTCAGAACTTGTTGTGGTCGCACCGTGATTTTCTTCAAGCCATTTGTTGAATTCTCGGTCTCTTCGGAAGAGGCGCTTCAAGGATTCGCCGATGATGTATTCATGCGTGGCTCCGCCCAGGAACGCCGCATATCGTTGGAGCATCGTGTGTGCTTCCTCGTCGAGGCGGGCCGACACCACTTTCTTTTCTTGCTTCGGTTCAACCTTCGGAATCAGAGCCATGTTTTCATCTCCTCTCGTGGTTATGATTCAAACGTTTCGCATTGTTGCTTCAAGTTCTGACGGCGACGGAGCGGAGAATTCTGCTGGACCCCTTTGGGCGGTAGCGACCCCTGGCGCCATAGGCGTTGGGCGGCTGCCAAGCCGCACAAAATGGGGTCGCTACCGCCCAAAAACAGTTTTCTCCCAGTCCCTCTCCGAACGCTCCGTCGCCGGTCATGTTCTTCTTCCCTCAGGATTTCCGAGGGCGGCTCCTGGAAAACTCCAGTGAATTCTGGACAAAAACCGCGTCCAGTGTGGCTGCCACCATCTAGCTCTCCATCTTTGCCGTGCACAAAAAGCAATGCCGAAGCACAACCAGCTGAATACATGATCCTTTGCTCCCTCATGCCCCTGACTCCTGAGCGGAAAGCTGGCCGGAATTCTCTTGTACGGTTTCGAAAACGCCTCCTTCCGTCCACCTTTCCGTGGCATTTCCAACTGGATCGGTAAAGACTCTGAGTGAAGACCCGCACACCACGGCTTGAAATGAGGCTTTGCTATGCTCTCTTCCCGCGTTTCCGGCTCGCGCCACTTCTTCATCTCCTGCCATCCCATTCCGCCATTTGCCGTATAATTCCTCGATTCCGCTGCCCCCGTAATGGACCTGCGCTTCTTTCAACAAGACAACCCCAGCACTGCTCACTCGTTCCTTCGAATCCCAGGCCTTCCGCAAGCGGAAGTACTCGAGAACGTTCACGGCTGTTGACCCACTACGCCGGCCGTAGAGCGCATGGGCAAACTCCGATTTTGCCGCATCAAATAAGCGCGGCGTTGGCGCAAGGTAGAGAAACTCAAAGCGGGGAAGCGCCCGGAAGAAGTTGAGGTATGCCCTCAAATGGGTTCCGAGGCCGTCGAGCGTGACTGCCGCTGCATCGACGTAACTAAACGTAACGAGCGGTTTTGAGGACACTGAAGTCACAAACATCGGAAACCGGTCCACGAAATACCGAGACGTAAAGTCCGCAGATTTCTTGGCGCGATACTGCTTCACGGGGAGCGTTTCGGTGCCGAGCTTATATTCCCTGGAAAAGAACGAGACTTTGTCCGCTTCCGTTTCAAGATAGCGGTGTTGGAGGTGTGCCAAAACGAAGTCGAGTGCCGCCAAACGCGTCTTTACGTATTCCAATTCGTGCTTCTTCCGTGTGCGCAAATTCTCTCGTTCGATGGCCTGGTAAACCTTCCGGGCGAATACATGGTAGACGCGCCCACCTGAACGATAAGCGCGATAGGTGGCGTGCTTCTGCGCCAGAAGCCTTTGCACAAAGGCGTGGGATGCCGAGCCGGATTCTGTTCCCAAAAAGCTCTTGAATTGGCGAATGGTGAAGTATCCGGAGTGCGTCGCGACGAGAAACAGAAACTCACTTTCGCGCTTGGTGTAACCGAGAAGTTGAAGCCCTTCGCGTTGAAACGGAGTCATGCTCATACCGACAGAACCTCCCGCACGAGACCGGTATCGTGTAAGGCTCGTCGGATTCGGTTGGCTTCGCCCGCTCGTGCGTAAATCTTGAAACCTGCCGAGGCTTTTGTCCGGATACCGGCTTCGCGATAATTCTGAGAGAGCAGTTCGAGGTTCTCTCGTTCGGTCCGCCCATCGCGCGTTTTGTATTCAATCTGGATGTCAGGCAGATGAATGCTGCTCCCTTCCGCACGCAATCCGTTTTCTTCGGCAACGGCCCAGAGGAACCTCGCTCGCTCTTCTCCTGAGAGCTTCCTAGCTGATTCCCTGGCCCGATTGATTTCTTGCTTTAACTCAAAGTCGAGGCGTACCCGCAGCACCTTACCGCCCTTCTCCCGGACTTGAGTTGCGGCTTTTTGGTAGACCTTATATAGGTCCGCGTCGTGGTCGAGCTCCCGTGGCTTAACGAAACCGTGATAAAGCCTTTGTTCCTCTTTAAGACCACTCGCTTTTCTAACCATCCGGTGTCCTTCCGCAGTCAACGTCACCAGCTTCCGCGCCGTGTTGTGCGCGTGGAAGACCGTCTTTTCTTCCATCAATCCCTGCGCACGAAGGTTTTCAAGGTCCTGTCTCATGTGCGCCTGATCGCCTCGGTACCCGAACCGGGCCAGGTCTTGAACATCCACCGTTCGGAACCGGCCAATATCGCCCATTGCTTCCATTTCGGAACTCCTAAGGAAGTAGGTCAGGCCCCGATCTTGATACTGCGTGCGCCGCTCTCTTGGCGTTCTATCGCCGACTTCGGGAGAGTGCTTCGAACGCTCGATTTCGCTTGCCGAGGCATCGCTGCCGCCGCGCCCCATGGACGGACCCGCACTGTTTGATTTGGTCGGCGGCTCTTCCCGGCCGGGAGACGGCTCTGCTTCGCGTCTCTTAATCGCGTCAAGAATGTCCCAGCGCGCCATCGCTTTACTGCCTCTCCGCCAGGAAGAGCGGAAGGCCTTCCTGGTCTCCCGCGTGCATCTGGTTGTCGAGGTGCGACAACTTTCTGCCGGTATCTTTCAGCAAGATCTTGCGATTGATTGCCAGCGACGCCGCAAAGAGATTCAGGCCCAAAGCGCCCATGAAAGTCGCCATGCTTCCGCCACAATGGAGAAAGAGAGCTTTCTTCGATGCAGCCAGGAAATCGAGCCGGCTCATCAGTCCGAACAGGATCAGAATGAGCGCGGTCGCCGATACGAATAAAGAGTTGCGAATCACTTGATGAATGCCTCGTCTTCCCGGAAATAAGTAATCGTTAGTCCAAGCGGATTGGTGAGAATGTCAGCGTTCGGAACGTGGTCACGGAAGGAAAACAGAAAGCTCGCCGTGTACAGCCTTCGCTTCGCTACCGAATGGTCTGCCGGGGCATAATCGATTTCAAAGAAGTCGACGGTGGCTTTGTAGGGCGCTTTCTCCATCGGTTCGATCACGACCTGTTGAACCTCGATGTCCCTCTCTGGCGCGAGGCTGTCGGTCAAAAAATTCTTGATGGTGTTCTTCTGTTTGAACTGCTGAATGGTGTCGCTGGCCAGCTTGCCGTCGAGGAAATACAACGCCTGGCTAAAGTCGTCGTTGATGGTCGAGCGGTTGCGACGGTAGTACAGCTGGCAGAAGCGAGTGAGGAAGTATTTCGTCTCTTTATACTCCGGTTTGTAGGCCAGACTTTCGTAGGCAACGGCCTGTGCACGGCCAATCTCATCAATACGGATGACCAATGGTTTGAAGGACTCAAGAGTGCGAACGATCTTGAGGTTCATAACGACCAGCCCGAGCACCACCAGGGAGAGCAGCGCCACGGCAATCTTCAAATACCCGCCAGTGACAATCGCCGAGGCATACTGTTCGAGGTAGAGTTGCTTCGCTTCATTGAACGTGTTGTCTTTCATGCCGCCGCTCCAAGCGCCGAAGCGACCTTTTCGAAAATCTGCCTTCTCATTTCGAGGTCATTGTCGACTATAAAGGTTCACGGAGACCTCCTACAAATCATCCATTTTGGGACCAAGCCGAATGGCAACTTCAGACCTATGCTTGGCTAAGGACGAGGCAACCGAATTCCCTTCCAGTAGCCGCTGGCGTACTGATTTACGTCAATGAACTCGTGCCCGGCAACGACGACCTAACGAAGTTGAAGCGCGAAATGCGGCAAGGGGAGACGGACGAGATACCCATCAGCGGCAGCCAGGATGCCTACGTATTGAGTCTGTGGCGCGAGGGGAGCGCTATACCCAGCTTTTCCCAGGGATTCCGGATGCGTCGGGCCATTCGCGTAGTGCCTGTGACCACGACAAGCCAGGCGAATGCAACCAATCACTTTGACCAGGTCGTACTGCAGATCGAGCAGTGTGTCGGCAGCGAGGCGACCGCCGGCACGATCAGTGGTCACTGGACCCCGTGCGGAGATGCAGAAACATGCGTAGCTTGCGATTTCAGGCATTTCTGCCCGAATCCCCACCCTCAGTCCGCCACACCTAGAACATTAGTTGCACCCGTTGCACCTTGAGCACAGACCTGTTCGAGTCTCAGCGTTCCGTCTTGAGTGCTCCGCCTGCGAGAGACTACCGGAGGGGTATGGAAGATTCGCAAGCGAACATAAGGCGAATATGCTAGGATAGCTCGGGTTTGGTCCAGGATGTCCAGGAGAGCTAGGAGCACTCCTTTACTAAGGTTGCCTTTCATGGAATTCACCGCTGTGGTGAATTGTGGTGATATACTTCCCAGCGAGCGAGTCTTCCTTTTGACCAGAGGCGCGCGAGTGAGGAGCAGATTGCGCAAAGTCTCGAAGGCAACTGGCAACCAGATCTGCTGTTAGTGCTCAAGCAGGAGCAGGATGGCTATGAGTTCTGCCAGAAGCAGATGGCGGAGTGTGATCGCCAGCTCGCGCAGTATCTCCAGCAGAGAGAAGATCGCAGCCAGGGCGCCACGCTGCCGGTAGAGAAGCGCAAGGGACGGCTCAAGAAAAAGAAGGGGAATGCACCGCGGTTCGACTTGCGCGAAAGGTTGTTTTGCCTGACCGGTACCGACTTGACCCGGATCGACAGTATCGATGTCCAGACCGCGACGACGGTCATCAGCGAAACCGGATACGATATGAGCAAATGGCAGACCGAGAACCACTTTGTTTCCTGGCTCCGGTTGCGTCCTGACAATCGCGTCAGTGGCGAGAAGATCATCGGGAAAGGTCGGCTGCCAACCACCAACAGAGCGACCTTTGCTTTAAAGATGGCGGCCAGCACGTTGCGGAAAAGCAACACCTATCTCGGAGCGCAGTTTCGTCGACTCAGAACCAAGCTAGGTGCCCCGTGTGCGATCAAGGCCATGGCCGCCAAACTGGCCCGCTTGGTCTATCGCATGCTGCGCTACGGCCTGAAATATGTCGATCAAGGAGCGGCCTTCTATGAGGCTCAACACCGGCAAGTACAGATCAAACAGCTCAAGTGGAAAGCCGCCAAGCTGGGATTCCAGGTCGTCCAAGCTCCGGCCGCCTAAAGAACAAGTTTCTGCGGAGATGGCGCGATACGCTGTATTGACTCTCCTCGCTTCTGGGCATAGCATCCTGCCAGAATGGTGAAGGTAGTGGAGCTAACCGTGCGATGCCGTTTATTTCGCCCAAGGCTCGCCGCGGCTCGGTGGTCCAAAGTCCCCTAAAGCGGCAGTACCATGCGAACGCGTTATACAGCCTTCTCTAAAACTCGGCAGCAACGCTGGATGCGCGCCGGTTCGATTCTTATCTCGTTCGCTGCATTTACCCTCCTCGGGACTGCATTCGGGGCACATTTCTATAGCGGGTCCCTGTCCTCCATATTGCTCACGCTCGTCCTCATCGCTCTCTGCATAGCCATTTACCTACATATTCGGTTTCTGATTGCGGCGCGTCTCGAACAACGCGAGACCGCGAACGTCTTGGATGCTACGGAGCGCGAGTTCAAATCCATCTTCGACAATGCCCTCGATGGAATCCTGATCCTCGACGATCACGGAATCTGTCTTGAAGCAAATGCTGCGGCGTTGACCCTGTTTGGAACCGACCATGAGGAGCTTGTGGGTCAGCCGATTGAGAAATTCTTCGCAGGCATGGGAGATTTCAAGGCGGCCTGGAATCGTTTTCTTGACCACAAAAGCGAACACAGAGAAACGCTGGTTCTGCGAGGCGACGGGGAGACGATCTTTGTGGAATACACCGCAAAGGCGTATTACCTGCCCGGCCGCCACGTGGCCGTGCTCCGTGACATTACCCGGAGGAAACAGGCGGAAGAAGCCTTGCGTGAGAGTGAAGAGCGGTTTCAGGAAATGGCCAGAAATATCGAAGAGATTTTCTGGACGCTGGACGCTGAGAATATGAAGGTTCTCTATGTCAACTCGGCATATGAAACGATCACTGGCCGATCGTGCGAGTCACTCCGTGAGGATCCCAAGTCCTGCGAAGAAGTCATACATCCCGAGGACCGCGTTCGCATTCTCTCTCGGTTGGGCGAATCAGTTCAAACCGGGCAGCTCGACGAAGAGTTCCGCATTACTAAACCGGACGGCGCAACTCGCTGGGTGTGGGTCCGCGGATTTCCAGTCCGCGATTCTGCAGGGGTTGTCCGACGCCTCGTAGGAACCGCCCAGGATGTTACAGCACGAAAATCCGCCGAAGAAGAGATAGCTAGGAATCTCGACAGAGCAGAGTCTGCCGGAGCCGAAGCCGACGCCTTTCGGAGGACGACTCTCGCGCTTACGCAGAACCTCAGCATGGACTATGTTCTGGACACGCTTCTCCAGTCCCTCCTGAAACTGGTTTCTTGTGAATCAGCTCGGATCCTGTTAGTGGAAGCCGACACTCGTCTCTTCCTTGCACGTGAGGTCCAGGGGTGCGAAACGAATCGCCGCATCCCGAAATGCCCAGCAACCCTTGACGCAAAGGACAGCGAGTTTCTGATGCACGTTCTCGCCGGCAGGAACAGTCTGCTCATCCCGAACACGGCCTTAGAGGCGGGATGGGGCGCTTTCAAGGGTTTTTCGCATCTGCGCTCGTGGTTGTGTGTGCCGCTCGTTGCATCGCAACAGGTGCTCGGACTTCTTTCGCTGGGCGATTCTCATGCTCAGGCGTTTACGCAGGAACACTTGCGCCTTGCCAAGTCTCTCGCAATCCCTGCTGCGGTTGCGATTCAGAATGCCCGCCTGTATGAGCAAGCGGAAATCTTTCGTGCCGAGCTCGAACAGCGCTTGGCCGATTTGGAGCAGGCACAGAAAGAGCTTCGAGAAGTACAACAGGACAAGCATTCGAAAATTGACGCCAGCAACTAGGAGCCAATTTGCGGGACCGCGAGAATAGCGAGGGCTTTTACTTGACGCTTACTTGCTCGCGTGAAGCTTGCGCAGAGGATTTCGCCAACCGCAGCAGCATGGCTTTGCTGAGTGAAACTTTGGTCTTGCGTTTAGGCGGCAACGCAATTGATGCCGTAGCCGGTGAAATCTTGGTCCATCGAAAGATCATAACGAGACGTAGTATATCACAAACTGCCTTTCCCCTGGGGTGTTTTGTTCAACACGGCTGACGAGATAAGGTCGCAAAACTCCTGGCAATCGTCACGTAACCCCTTTAATTCCAAGAACTTAGATTCCAGCAGATCGTCGTTGCACAAGGGGAACAGGCTCGACGCTCGGTACGTAGAACCTACGGTCAAGACACCAATGAGCTGGCGATAGCGTTGAACGTTCTTGCCAATGGTCATTTCTTCGCTGAGCTCAGGATGATCCACAGGAAAAGTTAGAAGAAATTCGTGTGGTTCGGCCCCTGGCACTGGCAAGTAGTGCTCAGGCTTTTCTGGATTGTGCGCATCGAGTTCCCTGCGATATCTAAAAGTACCGCCGGAACGAAAACATGCACCCGCCAAACCGAGCCCGAAGGGCAGCCAGAAGTCCCAAGAAGATTTGGCCATTTCACCATCGTTCAGCAATCCTTCCACCATAACTAGTCTGTGGAGGCTCTTGTCGTAGGTCATTAGAGTAGTTTCGAAGCTTTCCTCATCCACACCGGAGCGGTATTTCGTAATGACATCCTTGTGCAACTCCCGGAATAACTCAGTAATCTTGGCAGATACCTCGTTCGATGTTCCCATCAGCCGACGTTTGCGGTGCTCAAGAAGCGCCCCGCGGACAACATCCGCCTCCCGGATTATGCGCTCAAACTCGGGCCTGACTGGACGGTCCGGCAGTGTCCAGTCCAGAGAGTAATACGAACCCAAGATCGGTGCATCCACGGCGAGCACTGAAGCGGCAGGCTCATTGCTCATCTGGCGACTTTCCATTGTCTCTGTTCCAATATTTGCTTCCCAGTTTCCGTTCGCGCCGTACCAAGGTGAATCACCGCGCGGCAAAGACCGCAGCACCCGGTCCGAAACTATTTCATCTAGCGGAATCTGTGGCCGGTTTTTCAAATCGAAGTATCGGAGTCGGATACGCGAGTCCAAATGCGCTGGCAACTCCACTCGCATGGATAGATGACCCACGGGAAACCAAACCAATCGTGCAAAGTACTCCTTCGGTTCATCCAGTTTTACGCCATTCACGTGGTACAGTTTGTCGCTGGGATAAAGATTGTGGAACTCCCAAGCTGTGAGTGCGTCACTGTTCAAGATTCGCACTTTCCAACCGAATGTGTATGCGTCACCGCGTGGCCGGATCGGCTGGTCGAATTGAAAGGTGCCGTGAACAATGCGCACGCTATCAATCATCCCATCCATCGTTTGTGACGGCGCGACCTCGTCCGCTTCCCATCGAATAGATAGCTGTCTAGCGAGGGGATCGAGGATGGGCGCGCTAACCACTCCCGCCGTAGACTCTAGTGAAAAATGCAGACCGCGCAACTCGCCACTTAGCACCGTCAAACCCTTCAATTCAAAATCCAGCACTGAAGAGCCGTCGTCGTTGCACACCTTGACCACTGACATCGATTGCGCCCATACGCCATATCGATCGCGAGCTTGATCGTAATAAAGTTGCTTTTCTTTCTTCCATTTCCCTGTTTCACGGTTAATCTTTTGTTGTATCTTCTCTTGTGCAGTGCCAGGGTTTTTACTGAAAAACACTTGATCTGGAGTGATCTCGGGGCGATGTATTAGCCGTGGGCTTTCCGTGCTAGTTAAACGACCGGCGAACGCTAGGATTAAGGCTAGTTCGTGAGCCTTTTTTACGGATGCCCCGTCGGCAAGTGCGTCATACAATTGTGCCGAGTATTGCAGCGCGGTCTTGTCTGGTATGGTCTCACTTACTCCAATAACGCAGTCGATCAACTCCGAAATCTCCTTCGCTTGCACTTCCGAATAGCACGCGTTGAGTACGACTAGGCGGATCTTTCCCTTCAGTGTCCTAAATAATTGCTCGAATGCTCGGCGCGGAAGTGCTTCTGCTTCGCCCGCTTCGTTGAACAGAATGATTTCACCCAGAGGACTTCCATGTCCGCTGAAGTGAACGATATCGGGTGAGTTCAAAGTCAAATCTTGTATAACGTCCCCAATGCGAGCCGCTGGACTTATCTCCAAGACCGGTCTACGAACTCCTTTCCTGGCTAATTTGTTCTTGATTTCACGGAATTCTTCTTCGATGCGCAGTTCAGCGCGTTTAACTGCATTGGCGCCAACGAATTGAATTCTTAGCTTCCTCATTAGAATTAACTTCAAGTAGTCATTTGGCGTATGATCTTCTTCGAACCCAACTGGTTTTATCAGGAGGTCATAATGTCCGCCGAGCCAATCTATGTCAAGTTCTCCGAAGAGGTGCGCCGATTGCTCGTTGGTAGCGATATTGACTTGCAACGTGGAGTTCAAACTGCACTTCGCGAGAATGGTTTGGACGCAACTATAAAATGGGAACCTGATCCCCTTGCTTCGGGATCGCAAAAGCGGGACGTGGTCTTGGTGATTTTAGCCGCGGGACTCACCGCTACACTTGTAGGAACTGCAGTTTCAAAAATCATCGATTCCATCAGCCGCGGTAAACATGCCACGATGACCGAGCGGCAGCTCCGGCCAGCTCTGGATGGAAAGGGTCAACCAATCCGAGACCGGGACGGCAACCCGGTCTTTGAATCTACGGAAAAGCCAGGAGCTTCAGCACCCGGCGGGGAAACGGGTCGGACCAAGGTAACCGCCGGGAAGCTGCTGGAGTTTGAACTAGCCACCGGAGAAGCGGCCAAAGGAACTAAATAGTAAGAAGACTGCGAGGCTGAGCTTGCAGCGCCCACTCGCGAAACGACTGGTCAGGGTTCTGCTTCCGGCGTTTGTGGGTCAGTGCTTTAGAACTTAGTGCTGGGTGACGGCTTCATGAAGTGGCCATTCGTATTTCGCTTTGGTGGCTGTTTGCTTGATAGTTCGATAGTTCCCCTCGGACTGATGCGGTGAGTCCGTGTTGCCTCAATTTTGTGCCAGCTACAGTACCAGCGACGTTGGTTTCTCCTGCGTGGGTTTGATCCAACTCATTCCAGGCCATTCGCTAGCAGACAGGACGTAGACTCGAATCCCACATAGGGAGCCAGTGGTCTTCCGATCGACAATTTGAACTGCAGGAGAGCAGTCCGTTCTGAACCGATGGCTCTGAGATTCGCAAGTGGGAGATAGGCAATGCACGGCTCTGTTGCCGACATCCCAGTGGCGTCGCCCACTGGCTATGGGAAGTGAGGAGCTGAGAGGATTGGGCGTTACCTTTTTTGACCGAAAGGTTCGGGGCGGCTGCGGATGGATTCGATGAGAGTGCTTTCCTCGGGAGGAAAGTTAGAACGCAATGCAGCGAAGTAGCCGCTTTCATCGGCTTTCGAGTAGTAGATCAAATCGGAACGCACATGGTTTAAGTCCGTGGCGATGGCCACAAAGGCTACTCGGGTGTCCACGATCTTGGTCATCGACCCAAACTCGCCGGGAGGGAATCGCTCGGGCAAAGTATGCGCGGGTGTCTTCATGATCCCAAACACGACACTACTGTCCTCGGGGGCAAACCAAGACTGCAGTGCCTCGCCGAACGCCTTTGGGTTTGCGGAGTTATAGTAAGAAAAGTTGGAGCGAAGGGCTTGGAAGTCTGTGCCTATTGCAACGGTCGCAACTTGAACTCCGGGCACGGCCTGCACTGAGATCGGATAAAGGGTCACGGGGTCGGGTTGAACTCGCGAACCATCAACCGAATTATCGTTGTTAGTTTCCGTTCTGGGCGCATAGCCTGCCTGGCAGTAGACAGCTAGGTAGGCACTCTTCGCGGAATCGATGTGGAAGTCGAAATCCCCATTACCAGAGGATGACTTTTGGGCATCGAGAAGTTCGAGATAGGTGGGGCAACCAGCACCCGCACCGCTTGATGTTGGTGAACCGTACGCCGAAGCCGCCGCCAAGATCCCCTTTTGGGTATAAGCATCGGCGATCGTTCCAGGGTGCACGAATTTGAGCGCGCTAGGTCGAGCTAAGTCTTGTTCTGGAACCAGGATGAGCGATAGGACCAATATCCCAAACCAAAAGCGCATAGGCAGCCTCCAAAGATCCATGTTAGCCATTGAATTGTCCGCAATTCTCGGGCTCGAAGGACTCGCACTTCCGCGGCCTTTGGGATCGCGCTCACTTCCAGCTCCTCGGCACGGCCGGACAAACGATACCAGATGCCGAACACTTGCGGACTCTTGAAATCCCGCAGAGTCAACGTCACGCCGAAAGGAGTTTCGTTCTGCATTTCCCATTCAACCGGATCTTCGTGATTCCAGCTGGCCGGGGCTTCTTCGAGAATTCTGATCCCGGGTTGCGGGGTCGCGACGATCAGCGTCAAGTCAACTGGAGAGTGAGGCGGTTGGATCTCTATCATTCCGACGGAGGGCGTGTTTATGTCGGTCGTTTGAATGACACGAATATTGTGGAAGGTCGCAGTTTTTGCAAAAACGAAGCTGCTGAAGCCACACGCCGCCAAAATGGCAGTTGCTCGAAAGACGATCCAGTGACTGGAAATCCCGTCTGCCTTCTTCTCCGCTTGGAAGCCGACATCGCGCGTACGCTCGCGACGGAGCATCTCCGCGATGGACCAAACAACCACTGCGCCAGAGAGGCCGGCCAGAAAAAATCTGGCGGGAAGCGATATCTCTGTGAAGTGTTTTTCGAACGCAACGACCGCCTCAAAGGCAGCGCCGAGCAGAAACGTGCCCTTCTCCCAATGCTCCTTAATGACCTCTTCAAAGTTTGCCATACGCGCTCTGTGTAGAGTACCGGTCTATGAGATTTGAATGTCGTCTTGCAATTTATGCGAACCGTACTATGACTAGAGGCTAATATCACTGGATTTGAGGATTCACTAGGGTTGCATCACAGCTGTATGTACCTAGCCTCTTGGCGTCGATGGCTCGGAGACTTTACCGGTCCAATTCGATCTCAGGCTCCTTTGACCAACAGCTTTGCGCGTTCCTGGGCCGCCGCAACCCGTCCGGCTTCTTTCACTAGCAGATCAGCGAACGCCTTCCTCGTAAGCCATTGCATGGGTGCGACGGTGTCGCCGATGGGGGTGACGAGTATCCAGAACTCGTTGTTAGCGCTCGCTCTGAGCCAAAGAGCGAATGCGTGAAGGGATTCTGCCCGTACGGATCGAAGTTCAAACTGGCGGCGACGCAAGCGAGGGTCGTTCCGCACTTTCTGGATAATGCGGAAAACATTTCTTGCGAATGGGCCCTCGGACAAGCGAACACCCGTATGTTTCCGGGCGACGATGCTGACTTCCGCGCACGCGAGCTGAGCTTCAGGATTGCGCAGAAAATACATCCACCCAACCCTCCGCAGGGTGGGTCCGAGGGCTTGGCCCGCAATTAGGTCGAGGAGGCGGACGCTGTAAATAGGATGGGGGTACAAGATGTGGCTTGGACCGATGATACCAGGGTGTATCCGCATCCATCGCTTCCGACTTTCCTTTACCGGGGCGAGTTGCGCCAGCGCGCTACGTAGTTTGGCGACCGACTGTTTTGGCGGACGAGTCTTGGCGATTGGCATGGAACGTCCCTCAGGTCGTGAAGTACGACTCGTCCCACGTCGCGCCGGGTCTGTAGTTGTTGAGAAGCATGCCATACTCGATTGTGGTGACGTTTCCCGTGGCTAAGCTGGGGTCTGCGACCCTGACCCACTGTCTTCCGTCTGGTGTTTGCGCGCAGCCGGTCAATACGATGAAATGCGCTGTATTGAGGTCCGAAAATGTCAGCCGGACTGCGACAGGCCTTTGTCCGACTTCGATTTCTTTCGCCAGGTCGGCGAAAGCGACGACACCGCGAATGGGCGGTGAGAGGTGGTTCGCGGTGTTGAGCACGACGCTCAAAGACCAAGACATATTGCAAGGCAATGTGCTGCCGTTCTGGCAACAGTCAGTGCTGCCTCGAATTGGGGCAAAGATGTCATTCACCACGTCGCATTGTTGCTGCCAAGTTTGGTCGCTGTAGAAGCGGCAGATACCCAACGTCACTGCCGCCCAACACCACTGATCCTGCTTCTGGTGCTCAATTGAAAAGGAGGTAGTATCCGGCACGGACGTTCTCGCGGTCACGGCTTCGTAAATGTGATGGCGAATCCAAAGCCTGGCTTATAGGAGCTGGAGACGGGCGGTGACGTCACATCGGATGGCGCCACACCTCCGACCTTGAAGCCTCCAATGAGTTGTGACTGCTTTCCGACGTCGAGACCTCCAGTGACGTAGATCGTGCGAAGAAAGGAAAAGGTCAGTCCCGTCAGAAATTCGGCATTCGATCCGCCAGAGTCCTGCCCCTTGACGCTGGCGCCGACACCGAAGCTGTAATGAAGGGCGTATCGGTTTTCGTCCCAGTCGTGCAGGCGTGCGTGAGCCAACGCGATCGGATAAGGATTAATTCGTGAGTCAGAGATAACGCCAAACGCGTTCACGGAAGTCGTACCCGCCGCCGACGGTGCACTTTTGACGATTGCAAATTGCTGGTTGTGAATGGCACTAAAGGCTGCTCCGGCAGAAATGGCGAAGGGGGAAGAGCAAGTGACCGTCAACAGGTTGTCTTTCGTCTGGGGTTGCGGGGCCTGAGCGTCAAAAATGGAGGTCCGATCAGTAAGGATCAGTTTGAGGACAGTTTGTTCGTTCCGATTGAAAAGTATGCCGCATCGCACTTCCGTTTGTCTCTTGAAGGATTCGGCTTGCAATCCAGTGATTACGGTTTTCCAGTACTGAACAATGCCTATCTTCTTAGCGAACTGGGTCGCCTTATCGCCGTCTGAGGTCCATGGAGCAGCCTCCGTCAACAGGGATGCAATACTGGACTGGGCGAGTTTGTACTGAGCGTCGCGGCACTTCGTGCTCCAATCGTTCCATTCCAGCAACTTGATGTTCGCGGAACTACAAGGATCTCCCGTGATTGAGCCTGAGTTGCCAGGGAACAGTAGCGGTAAGGAGTTCAAATCGGCTTGCAATTGTTGAAGTCGAGTGACAACCTCGTCTGTCGTATTCCAACTCACGACGGTCCCCAGGATGCTATCCATCTGTGTCTTGACTGTCGGATCGTTGACGACCGCAAGAACGCCTGCGGCGCCGCCAGCCACGAGTGTGTCGTCCGTCTGGGTGATCAGATTCCTGAGTGTCGTTAAGTATTTATCGAGATTCGAGCCCGTCGTCCGGTTCTTGCTCTCCAGCAAGATGAGCTGAGCGGAAAGCACCAGCCGGATTTGTTCGTCGGCCTGAAACTTTTCCTCCAGGCTTGGAGCGGTAATGGTCTTCGGTTCCGCTCCTCCAGGAGAGAAGGACGACGGAAAGATGCTTGTGAGATTCGGGCCTGTCGTGGACGTTGTCGTTCTCCCAAAGTCCGCGCCGTAGCGAAGCGCATTGACCGTGATCTCTGCGCAAACAGGTCCTTCCACGGTCTGCCCCGTGTTGTTCACCGAGAGTTCGATCACGTGGCGCTGATCTTTGCAACGGAACAGCGCCGGATTTGATTGAGCGTGCGCGCTGACGGTGCAGATAACCAACGAACCTAGTAAAACTAGCCTCTTCATTGCCCCTCCACTTCCTCGGCTTCGAAAATGAAACGTCAGGAACCAGCCAAATCACTACCTCACCCTGGTGCGCTACTCACGAACGCCACGCGAACTGACGTGGCCGTCAGGATTCGCGGGCCTTCCCCACCGCCTTCTTCGTCAGATAGGCACCGTGTCCGAGCGTGAACGCGGCGAGGACCGTCGTGTCGACGTCGGGCAGGCTAACGACTTTGGATGCTTCTATGGTGCCGAGAAAGTTGAATACCAAAACCAGGTGCGTGCCCACCGCAATCAGCGTGATAAGGAACATTTGGAAATCACCGAAGTCCAGCTGAGGCGGGATGGCGGGCTGATTACCGACGGCCGGTTTGCCATCGTTGTGAGTAAGGTCCCGCAGGAAGCTCGGTTGGACGTCCGCCTGCCTTTTTGGATCGGGGTTTCCTTTCGCGATTTCTCCGGCGACCTTGCTCGTTGTGATTGCCTTGGCTCCCCCGAAGGTAAGAACGCTCATGCCGGAGAGAAGTAGGAGGTTCTGCGGGATGTTTACGCCGCCGATGAAGTCACACCCCGCGTACCAGACGCGAAGCCAAAGCGTCGCGACATAGGTTGTGATCAGCGCGAAGAACCACACCGCGATCTGAAATTTCGAATTGCTGTAACGGTTGTCTTCCCCAAGGATCAGTCCTAGGGGCTTAAAACCCGAGAACAGAAAATAGAGAAGGAAGCATGCGACGGCAGAAACAAGGATCACCCAAACCCGGGTATGTGCTTCGGGCTCCGGCGCAGTGTCAAGGCAGAATACCTTCAACACATTCTGATTGTTCTCTCCAAAAGTGAAAGTGATTTTGATTCGATCGCCTGGATGAAGCTGCTTCACGCGGTCCTTAACAACCATGTCTTTGACAACCAGATGAAGCTGTTGGCACTTTTGTTTCGGATCGGAGCGCGAAATCGGTTTGCAGTCGTTGAAGCGTGCAACCTCAACATCCATGGAGAGTTGGTCGCTGGCAACACCCGCGACACGCACGTAATCCCAAGTCTGTTCCGTGGAATCGCTCGCACCTGATGCCGGGCGTACAAGCAGAGCCATCAGAAGGACAAATGCACCACCAAGGGCAAGTCTTGACAGCGTCTTCACTCAGCACCTCGCTCCGCCTTGCAGGTCAAGGTGTTCACTCACCTCGGCTTTACAGGCGAACCGAATCAGGCCTCGCTGCCTGGTCGGCGTGGGCCCCTGAATCTGGCCTATGGCACTAAGAACGAAAGCCAGCCGGGAATCCCTTCAATCGCCTCTTAAAACAACCTTTTAATGACTCAACTGTCAGTTGCGTTACAATGACCGAGCCCGGAGGATCCAGCTCTCTTGGACTACTCGGCGATTTCACCGGAAGAACTCGTTCTAACCTGCCTGAATGAAGGTGATGAATCAGCTTGGACGGAATTCGTTCGACGGTTCAATCCACTTATCGCCAGCGTTGCTATCCGCGTGGCTCGTCGGTGGGGTGAAGCCTCACCGCAGCTGGTTGACGACCTGATCCAGGAAACCTATCTCAAGCTGTGTGCAGAACGCCTGGAGGTAATGCAGAACTTCAAGTCTGCTCACAAGAATGCAATCTACGGATATATAAAGGTTTTCACCGCAAATCTGGTCCACGACCACTGCAAGCGTTCCAATTCATTGAAAAGGGGTGGAGGATTTGCCACTACTTCGATTGATGGGGAAGCCCCCCTTCGTTCTCTACAGAGTCTAACCTCCGCGACAGAAGTCATGGAGCGAGAATTGTTGATCCAGCAAGTCGATACCTGTCTCAAAGCAGTTGCTTCGGGACCAGGTTTAGAGCGGGACCGCAGAGTTTTTTGGCTGTATTACCGTATCGGATTGCCTGCGAGTGCGATTGCCGCGTTGCCATCAATTGGACTGACCACCAAGGGAGTTGAAAGCACTCTTCTTAGGTTGACTCGACATGTCCGGCATCGGCTTGTAAGTCCCGACCGCGGAAATCCGCGGCAGGACAACCCACGAGAAGGGATTCAGCCCGGCGAATCGTTGTAATAAGGAGTAAGTGCTTGTGAACTCGGCTGACAAACATCTCAGCGCGGAGCAAATAGACTCGCTGATCGCTCGCGAACGAGGCGAGATCGAAGGCTTCGCGCCGCAAGAGCCACGTGAGGAAGTGCGTCGGCATCTGGCTGGATGCGAAATATGCCTGCAGATGGTCCACATGCACGAGAAATTCGAGCGGGTTCTGAAAGAGCTCCCAACAAAAGGGATCGCCGGTCCTGGTGAGGATTGCCCAACGATAGAAAGTCTGAGGAAAGTTGTTGCTGGACTCACATCGGTACCGGAATCAGAGAGATTGGTAGACCACGTCATACATTGCGACCACTGCGGTCCATTATTCCGTCAGGCAGCCGAGGATCTCATGGTTGAGCAGACACCTGAGGAGATATCCGTCCTTGATCAGCTATCCAGTGCGCAGCCCGGCTTTCAACGAGAACTAGGAAGAAGGTTGGCGGCTGGGCATCGAGAGGCCGGTACTCAACAGGCTCACAGAACACCGTTAGCCGTGCCGGTGCCAAAATACAGATTGGAGCTCCATCCTTGGGTGTATGCATTGGCGGTGGGGTTACTCTTAGCGACGTTGACAGGCTCCTGGTTGGCCATCCGTTTGCGGCGGCCTTATGCCGACCAACTCATTGCTCAGGCGTATTCCGACCAACGAACCTTTGAATTGCGGCTTGCAGACGCCAGTCAAGCCCCAATCCGGCAGCAACGAGGTCCCGAAGGATCACCTCTCTCGAAACCTGCGGCCCTTTTGGAGGCCGAGCTGCTCATCAAGCGGCAATTGCTGAAGACGCCGAATGACCCAAAGTGGCTGGCTGCAAGAGGAAGATCCGAATTGCTCGAGTGGCAATACGAAGACGCGATTCGGAGCTTCAACCAAGTTTTGGAGACAAATCCGGACTCGTCTGACATGCTCCGCGACTTGGCAACCGCCCACTTCCAGCGGGCGGAAATCGAGCACCGACCAATCGACTACGGAAACGCAATGCAAGAGCTCAGCCAGGCGCTGGCAAAGCGTCCGGATGACGCCATCGCCCTCTTCAATCGTGCAGTCATCGACGAGCGAATGTTTCTCTATGACGACGCGGAAAAGGACTGGGAGGCATACCTGCGGCTTGATCCAACCGGGCCATGGGCCGCAGAAGCTCGGCAACGCCTCGACGAGGTTAGAAACAAGCTTCAAAAGCACGATCAATCGCAAAAAGCGCCCATTGAGGAACCTTTGGCGGCAGCTATGTTCTTGGATGAGCGGCTTCGCAAAGAACCCGCGACGCATGCCGATGGCGACTCGATCGACGAACAATACCTAGATCTGGCGAGCGAAAAGTGGCTTTCCGCCTTGGCCAAGGATCTTCGGAGAGGAAAGTCAATTCAGGAGTCTCCCTACGGTCGAGCCTTGCAGACGTTTGCCCAACTCTGGAAAACACGCCATGGCGACGCTTGGTTGTCCGATCTTCTGAAATCGGCGAGCGCACCAAGTTTCCCGGATGCCGCCGAGGTTCTAAGCCGCGCTGTCGCGGCCGCATCGAAAGGAGACCCTTCTCTTGCGCGTCACGAGGCGGACCGGGCCGTGCGCCTGTTTGAGCGCCTGCCCAATCAAGCGGGGGTCCTGCGCGCCAGATTGGAGGGCGTCTATGCTCTGCAACGGTCGTTAGAAGACGAGAAATGTATGCGGTCCGCTCGAAGTCTTGGAACCAAGCTTGAAGGTGTTTCGTACGGCTGGATTCAAGCGAAGCTGTTCCTCGAAGAATCCGCCTGTCTCGCCAGCTCCGCGCGCATACAAGATGCCGAGCAAACTGTCTTACGGGCCGAAAAAATCGCAACGCAACGGGAATTCGAGGTTCTCTACCTCCGTGGCCTGTCTTTTGCGTCGGACTTTGCCGCGGACAAAGGCGACCGCGCCCTTTCTTGGAAGGAAGCCCAAGCAGGGCTAGAGCGGTTTTGGAGCGGATCATTTCCGGCAATCCGCGGGTATGCGCTTTGTGCGAGTCTTGGATATCTTGCGGAAGATTCCGACCAGAGCTGGGTGGCAATGGCCTTCTGGTCGGAAGCAGTACCGCTGATCGAAAAGACCGCCAACCGCTCTACCGAAGGTCTCGCCCGCTACCAACTTGCCGCGGAAGAAATAGCGGTGGGAAGGCAGGCCGAAGCGGACCAAGAACTGCGCAGAGTAACTCGGATTTTTTCTTCATTACCAAACAGTGCGGCTACGCTGAACTATCGGGTTGCGAGTGAGGTGTCGCTGGCGGCCGTCGAGCTTTCCCTTGGGGAGAGTTCGTTGGCAAGAGCTCGCCTCAATGCGATTGGCTCGTCCGTGCCCAATGTTGATCAGTATCAGACCGCTCTCCAGTACTACGAAACACTTGCCGAAGAGCAAGTCTCGGACGGCGATTGGCGGGCTGCCGAAAAGAGCCTTTATTCCGCGGTAGCCATCTCCCAAGGGGGACTGGCAACTCTCGGAAGCGATGCGGACCGGATCAATTGGGATCAGCAGACCAGCAAGGCCTATCGAAACTTGGTGCGTATGTTGCTCGCGCAAGCGGGACGAGAAGAGGAGGCTCTGCGCGTCTGGGAGTGGCATCGTTCTTTGTCCTTCCGAACTTTGAAAGCGAATCGTCTTCCTTCGGAATCGGCGGTCGCCGAGCTGGCAACAAACCCACCAAGACCTGGCGAGGCGGATATTCCTTCACTTATCCCTACGTTAACGGGAGTCACGTTCCTAACATACGCGGAGTTGAACGACGGAATTGTCCTCTGGGCATACGATGACAGAGGAATCACGTTCCGCCGCATCCCCGTGCCCGCAGCTGAGGTGACCGCGGTCGGTAAGAGATTTGTTCGCTTATGTTCTGACCCGACCGGCGATGCCACCCTCTTGCAGGCGAACGCCAAGAAGCTCTACGAGTGGCTTATCTCTCCTATTCAATTCCTGCTATCCCCGGGACGAACGATCTGGATCGAACCGGATGGAGAGCTAGCTCTTCTCCCCTTCCAGGCATTGGTCGATCCCGAAGGCGTTCCCTTACTCGTGAAATTTCCGATCGCCTATCGTTCGAGCGCTACGGGCAAACAGCGAAAAGAAGAACCACGCGTTAGCGCCTCCGACCGCGCATTGGTCGCTAGTTCGTCGCTTCTCGCTCCACCATCTTCGCGTGCACTCCCCCCATTGCCGGATGCCGTGAAAGAGGCGGAGATGATCGCGGCGCGTTTCCCACACCACAGACTGCTCCTTGATGAGGCAACGCCAGTGGACGAGGTCCGCGCGGAATTACGTGGCAGCGCTGTCCTCCACTATGCGGGACATTACGCGCCGACTGGGGTGCGGGGCCGCACGGTTCTGGGAACCATTCTGAATGACGATCTTGCACGAGATTCTAGACCGCGTATCGGCTCAAGCTTCCCGTTGCGTAGGTGCAAGCTTGTCGTCTTATCGGCCTGCTCCACCGGTTCGGGAGAAAAACTTGGTCTTTTTGATCCCGACGGTTTGGTCCGTCCTCTCCTTCGGGCCGGGGCGCGCCGAGTTATCGCAAGTCGATGGAACGTAGACTCGCGTGTCACGGCAAAGCTTATGGACGAATTTTATTCGGCCCTGCTTTCGGGGAAGACCAGTGTGGATGCGCTTTGCGCGGCCTCTAAGCAACTGGTAGAGAGTTCCGAGTACAGACACCCATATTACTGGGCTGGTTTCGGCGTTTTTGCCCAGGACTAATGACAATCAAAATCCAAGGAGGGAGCCATTCTATGTCGAATATCTCACGACGTTCCATTCTGGCGGGGTTAGGGGTCTCTCCCCTCATCGCGAGGCCGTCGCGACTTTTGGCTGAATCGGAGGGAACGCCTGTCGCCAGCAAGCCAAGAAAACTGTATCTGTACATACACGGGGCCGTCGTGGTCGATGCGCAACGTAACGGACTCGTGTTGCATGCGCCGAGGGTCACAATGATGGGTAAGCTCGCCCACGAGTACAGATGCGGTTATGGCATGAAAGGCGAAGGATACGAGGTATACCCTGGAGCTCCTCTTGCGCTCATTGGTTTCAAGGGATCGAGTTCCGCCTTGGCTCTCGATAACACCACTATCCCCTACTTGGGGCGTGGAACTGTGGACCCAGGTCAGAATTTCTGTAGCCTGGTAACCCCGATTCCCACGAAATTGTCGCCGTTCCGGCAGATTCAAAGGACCGCAGCCGGTGGCGATTTCTTCCCCGGGATTCCGGACCTAAAATACCTTCAATTCCTGCCAACCGCGCTGCGAGCTGACTTCGACCTCCAACCCAACGAACAGGCTTTCCTGGTTGGCGGAAATTGGAAAGACGATGGAATCGCCGATCCGGTCGTGCTTCATCTTCGCGCGGAACCCGGTGACCCAGCCTACTCAAACCATGACGCATTTTTGGCAATGAGCGTGACGTTAGGGACCCAGATTCAATTGGCCCCTTGTTACTCCAAGGCATGCGCGAAGTATGCGGACAAAGAGGAAAGGAGTTTGCTTGAGGTCAATCAGGGAAGCACAGGCGGAGGAGTCGCTGTTCCCCCCTGCAGTAAAGAGAGCCTTGGAAGCCAGGAAGAAAGCAAACTCTACTTGCTCGCGAGTCGTCCTGCGAACTGCGTCACCATCACCGTTAATAACAGTGGGGGCTAGGTGAAGGCGGCTTAAGGGTGTTCCAGCTTGCGTCTTCCTCGGACCTTAAGTGAAGGTGAAACGCGCGCCCTCTTGGCTCCGACCCGTCGGAATCATCTAACGAGGGGTGCCTCGTCTGGAAAGGAGAATTCTTTGGGGGCAGGAAACCGTCGTCACGTCAATGCTTCGTGCTTCGGAATCGTCGCCTCGCGGCACTATCTGGCCCTTCCGCACTCGCCGTTCTTCCGAGCAGAGAAGAAGTGCGATCCAGTGCTGGAGAAAGCAGGAGTGTGGCCCGGAGGAACTCTAGGCGCAATCCCTGGCGTACGCCGCCTCGGGAAGCACGCTTCCGAAAAACATCGGTGGTTGACAGGGGTTGAACATTCGCCAAAGCAACCTGTCGTTCGAGCAAACTCGACACGGTGTTTTGTCCCATGGCAGATTGTTGGGCCAGTACGACGCTAACCGATGGCTGCGGCAGATGTTCGCGGCAATTACACGATGACAGGGGCGACCTGGACTGCGTTTGGCAGCCCTCCCAGCGGTCCGATTCCCGGAGTTGGCGCCAACCGGCTGGCCAACAGCACCATGGAGACGTACCAGCGAGACTCGTCCAATTGCTTAGTTGCTGTCAGAACGGGTTGAATCCGAACGGCTTAAGCGACGTGTACAGTGGTCTCAAGCCACTTTTTTAGCCGAGCCGTTGGCAGGCAAGGTGGGCAGGGGTGAGCCGGCGGACGGGTGTGGAGGCGATAGTCGTCAAATACGTCAGATTGTTTATATTAGTTTATATTACCGTTGCTTTTATTTATCGCGAATGGTAAGTATTTTGGCAACGGCAGAAGCAAAGACGTCCCCTGCCGGCCCTCGGAGGAGTCGGCGTGGTTAACCCCAAGAGATCCAGCCGCCTGGATACAAAAGGCGCCCCCGATCCCAGGATCAAACACCTTATCGTTTTGATGTTGGAGAACCGGTCGTTTGATCACATGCTGGGATACTCGGGCATCGCAAACCTCGACGGCCCAAAGGGCACAGACACCAACAAGGATAAACATGGCCAGCCTAAGGCCACTAGTCCCACAGCCCCACCCTCCGGACTGACTGATCCCGGCCACGACTTTGACGACGTTTGCACCCAGCTTTATCGCTCGTACGACGACGATCGGAAGTGTACTGCCGCGGACATGACGAATACAGAGCCGCAGATGCAAGGATTCATCCGGTCGTATGAGGGCTACGAAAGCGTAACGCCGGAAGACATCATGAAGTGCTTCAAGCCCGATCATGTGCCGGTGCTAACCACGCTAGCCCGTGAATACGCTTTCTGTAACCGCTGGTTTTCTTCGATTCCCGGCCCAACGCTTCCCAACCGGTTGTTCGCACATGCAGGAACTTCCAAGGGCCGACTGGATCTCTCCGCTGAAGAGTTCAACACCTCGCCGACCATTTACGAAGTGCTTGATGACGATGACGTGTCGTCCACGATCTATGCGGATGGGTGGACCGGAGCGGCCACCTTCTGGGAACTGATGAAGCATCAAGATCAATTTTTCGGAACGCTGGATGATTTCTATCAAGATTGCTATGACAACAATCTCCCCAGCTATTGTTTCCTGGAACCGCGCTACAGCCCCGGGATCGTGGATGGCACTTTTCGCACGCAGAATGACCAGCACCCCGACAGCGATATCGCCGAAGGCGAGCACTTAATTTTCAGCGTTTATCAGGCGATTCGCAGCAACCGTAGTGTCTGGAACTCCTCGATGCTCGTGATTGTGTACGACGAACATGGCGGGCTCTACGATCATGTGCCACCGCCGAGCGCGAACACGCCGCGTCCTGAAGACGTTTCCGACGACCCTCCGTTCAATTTCGACCGGTACGGCGTGCGAGTGCCGGCAGTCATTGTTTCTGCATACACAAGCCGCACCTTCAGTAACGAAGTGTTTGATCATACTTCGCTCATCGCTACGGCGCGCAAGCTGTTTACCGGCTATCAGGACGATCGTCTGGGACAACGCGCCAAGAAGGCCAACACTTTTGACACGCCCGCCATTCTCAACCTCGATCAGCCGCGGACAGATCATGTGCCGATCACACTGCCCAAGCGCCTAGCCAATCCGCCCAAACCGTTTTGTAACCTAAATCATCTGCAAATCAGTCACCTGAAGCAGGCCATCTTGCTTGACGAAAAGGCACTTAAACCCAAGGGCCTCTATGTAAGGGGCAAGGTGCCGGAATTGGGCGGTCTCAGTCAGGACGATGATGACGCTAAGTACTGCAAGCTCGACCCCATCGAAACCGAACACTACATCCAAAGCGTTCTGACCAGGGCACGGGCGCTGGGGCCAAACCTGCAAATTGACAAGTTGGGGTAGCTGTGTTCCGAAGAATCATCGTGATTGCGGTTATGGCCGTGTTAGCCAACAGCGTGGCGCAGGCCGACAGCCTCAGCGACATTCGGCGCGCTTGCATTGAGCGAGGCAACTTCCATAAGGGCATTCATTGGCTCGAGGAATGCGTCCAGGAAATGTTCACTGCGGAACCTTTCCATGTGACTTTGACTTCAGTGGCGCCGGGGGCGGGCCTTGCGGCGTTCGGACCAGCCCTTGGACAAGATATCAGGGTCGCGCACCTCGACTTTCTTCTCGTAAGTTCACTGGCGGTATCAACCGACGGTTCCTATGTCGGCACTGCCCAGGCGACTTTTGCGCTCCCCACGCGCAGCTTCTTCGAGTTGAATGAAGACAGCACGCGGTCGGCCCGGCAGAAATACGGCTTTCGCTCTCTCGAGCGCCGCGCGGGAGTGGATCCGCTTGATGCAAAAATGTCCATCACGATGGGCTACCGGCGTTTCGATGCCCGCGAACAGGACTTCTACGGGCTAGGCCCCGAGGCCACGCTATCCGGGCATGCAGGCTATGGGCTCCTCTACTCAGATACCTACGTGAAAATCGATAATCCCGTTTCGTCCTGGAATACGGTCGGCTTCAATTTTTCATTCCTGCAGCCACGGGTGACCACTACGATCAACACGTCGATCCCGCAAATGCGTGACGCGTACACCGAGGCGACAGCGCCGGGGCTTACTTCTCGGGATGATTTTTTGCGTTACGAACCATATGCGCTCTTTCGCATTCCCGCACATCGGTCGTTTTTCACGACACTCCGCGTTGGCTACGACTTCTATCAAGCGCTGGGTGACCGAGGCCATTCTTTCCAGCGGCTTTCCGGCACCGATAAGGTTTTCATTCCTCTGTGGGTTCGCTCGAAGGGGACACCGAAGCACCGGAATGCGTTCCTCAACCAAGTGTGCCCGAGTTTGCGGAGCGCGCAGGACTGCTCGCTAGGGGACCTCACGTTCATCAGCACCGTGGTTGCGTCTTACAAGGGAGCGGTCAGTGAAATCCCCTTTTATTTCGACCAAACGCTCGGGGGCACAGACATCAGTGGGAACGATACGCTGCGCGGCTTCGCGGACTACCGGTTTCGCGCGCCCAGTAGCCTGCTCTTCCAGGCGGAATATCGCCACAATCTCTGGGGACCGTTTGGACTCTTGGCCTTCTACGATATGGGAAAAGTGGCCTTGCTGCCGTCTGATATCTCTCTGAATCATTTTCGTCACGATATTGGCCTTGGACTGTTTGCGAGGGCGGGCAATCGCGAATTGATGCGCATTTACGTGGGCTTCGGGACGGGCGAAGGGGCCCGCATCCATCCAAGAGTCCCAGTATCGTTTTGAGTCCTAGAACAGGCGCAAGAACAGTGACCTGCCGGTGTTTCTAAAAAAAATCAAAAGAGAGAAACGCATTTCAATACCTGTGCTTCGCCAAGACTCAGAGCGCGTTTAAAATGAGTGACATACGAGGCGGGCCTTGTAACACATTACATGGATGAACATTCGGCCTTGGCTTCGTTCCGGCGAACGAGTGACTGGCCAAATAACAATGCGTCATAGACACCTGTTCAAAGCCGAAGGCGCTTGACTCTGGACTGGGAACCCGCAGTGGGACCCGGGCTGGCCTGACAAGACATTCGCCGGAGGATCGGCCGCGTGACCACACATCGGCCTCCCCGAAGGGTAGTGGCTAATGCCGACACTTCCTCTGCCTTCCTTCGGAGCAGGCACAGAAAGACCTTCGAGAAGTACATCAGGGCAGGGAACTACCCTAACTCCCCGGGCTCCGGCTTCAGTCAACGCTGGCAAACTGCTCGCGGAACGCAGACTTCAGGTCTGGGTATTCGCGTGCGATTTCCTTCGCGCGGTGAAACAGGTAGTCCTTTAAATGGGCCTTTTCGGCCTGAGAGAGTCTTTCCAGCAAGTCGCGGGCGCTGAAAAGAATATCGCCGTGACTGAAAGCACCTCCCGTAGGGAGATGGCCGATTACGGCCTCAAAGTCGCTGAGACGAACATGAGTGTGCTGGAGTACCCTGAAGAAATTCTCTGCTTGCTGTTTCCGTAAGCATTCGACCTTGGTATCGAAAACATCATCGATGTCGGTCCGTAGTCGTTCCAGCCAAGGCGAGAAGGCAGCCCTTGCAAAATTGATTTCTGCCGAAACCATTGTCTCCTCGACGGGACTCTCCAGAATAATCGGAATAGTCTCCGGAATAAGGTGAGCGATGCCGCTGTATGCGGAGCGTGCGGCGTCAGAGATAGGGGCATGGACGCTCCGTGTAGTAACACCACTCGCATGGATCTCGCGGAGACGGCCTTGAAAATCTCGCAGTATCTGGGATGACTCGATCATGCTCGGATCGACCTGGCGCGCATGGGCAACATCAAAGCAAAGCCTGGCGTCGGGTAGGGCATCAAACGAATGTTTCAGCTCTGCTGCTGTGCGGCCGATCGGCTTCCTCTTGTCCATGTTTTCAATCAGCGGGAGCGAGCCAAAAGACCTCCATAAATCCGGAGACTGAATCGTGTCGGGGTGCACGACTATGGGCAACCGTAATGAGGCCGCGCTTTGAAGCAGGGTGACGGCCTCTTGTTCCCGCAGTTGCTCGAACTTCGTCGGTGCGTGCACGGAGACATACCCGAACGCCCGCAGATCGAGATCCTTCAGAGAACGGGCAAGTTCAGGCAGCTCATGCTCGCGCAATGCTGATAGCTCTACTGCGGATACGTGCGCCTTCTTGAGCAAATCCAATGCTCGACGGAAGTCGCCCTTGGCGACCGCACCGGTGGAGAAGCCAATTGCGCGTTCAAAAAAGGGCATATTCTTTCACCAGGGCATACAAAGGGCTGCCAGGAATATATAACCAGTTTAGCAAAGCATCGCGGTATTCGTGGCTTAGTTTCCTAACTTGTTGGAACACTTCGCTTTTGTCGGCTGATTTCCGGGGTACCGTCTCCAATTCGATTCGAGCGCGTTCGTCGTCAAGGATTTCAAGAAAAGCGTTATACGAGGAGAAGATTACTCGGGAAATCTCCGCCGGCGCTTCTGTGTGGATTAGTTCAGAGGCAAGGATTTCCAAAGGAGGTCGAGAGAAGTAGTCTTCAAAATAAATGATGGCCTTCTCGATTGTTCGATCGACCCCAGAAGTGGACGCCTTCAATCCATGAAGCCGCCAGCTAAAACAGGCACGCATTCCCGTCAGAAAAATGAGCCTTCGTGAGAAGCGTAGCTTGGCGTTTCGCAATGCCCACTTCTCGCCTTCTTGGTCGTGAAACTTGTCCGCGAAATCCACAGCCATTGTCCTCCAGAAACGCACCACATCGTTGAGGAGAAAGCGAGGCAGCTTGCCGTCTGTCTTCCAAGTCCAGCTAGGATCGTCTGCCAGGTAACGCTTTAAAATTGCCCGCGTGACCATTTGGCGCGGCTCATCGTCACCGATTGAAATAGATTCCAATAAGAGAAGCATCCTGAGTGTCAAATTCTTGTTGGTGTCGTCTTGCCCTCCTATGCAGTGGACCAGCTCATGGCTGAAGACCAGGCCGCCGAAGGTCCCTGTCGCCCCGGGGCCAATCTTGTCACGCAACTTCTTGCGGATCGACTGAGAAAGCGAAAAGTGCTGCCCGTCTACCTCGCCGTTGACCAGCAAAGTCCAGTCGAGGTCGCTCTGAGAAGTCGATTCTCCACGCGCCAGTGAACCGAAGAAAACTAAACTCATGTTCTCTGCTAAAGGACGTCCATCGGAAGGGAGAAGCAAGCGCTCAAGTTCCGTTAGATCGCGCTCCGTGTTGGCGATGGCCTTTGTAATCGCTGGCCAATCGTATCCCAGCTTAGTTCCGAGCTCCTTCATGCGGTTGAAGCGCTGGTCTGTTGGAACTCTCATGTCGGGCGTTAGTTTACGATATTTCGGTGACCGAAGCGTGCTGAGTGCCAGACAGCAGCCGTCATTCGCGATTGTCGACTGCGTTTTCTGTCCTAAGCGGAAAGACCTGGGGCTGTTGGATTGACTTCACCTCCGTAGTTCTGCTGGTCGCAATAGCTGCCAACTCGCCTGCTCGCTGGAAGAGCCGTCGTGCACCACGCGTACGTAGCATGTACATAATTCCTCTGGTCTTTCCAGAGTTTTGTTCTTTGCTGGACGATGTTCCGACCAGAAGCAATGTATTTCACCGTTTCCAAGGCGCCTCGAGGCAGTATTTGGCCCTTCCGCACTGGAAGCTTTTCCGAGCAGAGAAGAAGGGCGATCCGGTGCGAAGACGCGGGGGTGTGGCCCAGAAGAACTCCGGGGCTTATCCCAGCACTACGCCGCCTCGGGAAGCACGCTTCCGACAAACATATGTGGTTGACAGGCTTTGGACACTCGACAAAGCAACCTGTCCTTCGAGTAATTTCGACACGGTGTTTTGTCTCATGGCAGATCGTTGGGCCAGTGCGACGGGCAACTATTCTTTCCGGTTTTTCTCTCTGGAACAAATCGATCGAATTCTGCGCGAAGGCGTTAAGCGTGGCAGAACTGGTTCGCACGACGCGATCGAAAGAATTCTGAAGCACGAACCGGGCCTCCCACGAGCGGAACTGTGGCGACAAATCCGCCAGCTTAAACAACCTTCGAATGGAAAGGTCTATCAGCGCACGGCCTGGAGTCCAGAGGACGACCGGCTGCGTTCCCGGCAGCTTTGGACCGAAGATGTCCCGCTTCCAAATAGCAATCGACTTCCCGAGAGATTAGAATTTATGAAGGAAACAGGGAGGTTAACGTGTCCCGTATTCCATTCTGCGGCCAACGAACTAAGATGTCGCGAGAGGAAGCGATCGAGCACTATGTCTTGCTGCGACTGCGCTTTGAGGACATTAAGCGCTTAGCGTTTCTGGTGGAGAGTCTTTACACAAGAACGATTCAGCTTCCGAGCGGATCTCCATTTACCCATGCCGATTTGAAAGATACCGCCAGAACCGCCTTCTTCGGCTGGTTTGCGACGTTGACGGATAAGGATGGGAGAGCGGTATACGCGTTTGATCCGCTATTCGTTCTTTTCCCTCACCAGTGTTATCGGATCGGCCTTGTACAAATGGAGTGCGAGGCATGCCACGGCGTGCTTCATCAATTTCGCAACAACGTCGCGTTCCATGGCCGCGCGGAGGTTGCTGCCCAAATCAAGGCGCGCCAGGCTCTCAGGGGAGAGGACACATTCCTGGATTTGGAGTCTGCGCGACAGGATTTTCGCCAGCTCATGACCGAGCTAATCGAAGAGGAGTTGCGCGCCATCCCGGAGCTGCCACAAAAGATCGCCGATCTTGGTGTCTCCCGCCATCCCGCGTTTGCAAACGTCGCGGCCGCGCGGTCGGCTCTCGACTCTGCGTACTTGAGCTGCGAGCTGCTGGACTAAGAGACGTCACGGTTCGGCCCGGTGTCGACTTCGGAGGGTGCGCTTGTGAAGAGAAAGGCGTACTAAGCTCATGCACGTTGTGCCTAGCCACACCTCTCGCCTGGATATGCTTCTCCGTCAATCTCTGTTAGTCGCTGGGACGCGTGTGCCGAAAGATTTGGTTTAGTATGACGCGCTCGAGTTACCTATGGGGAAGGCTCCCGCCGTAGTCACTTTCGAGCCGATGTCTCGCTCAGTCTCTAGTTATGACTCATAAAATGCCTTTGGGCCAGCCAGGCCGCCAAGCTCGTAGTGTACTCTAGCAAGTCCATTAGCGGAAATGGCTGGCTTAGCGCCCGTTGCCTATGTGGAGGAAAACTGTGATGACCAGATCAACGTGGGACTCGGCATTCGGCTGCCAGGCTGGTAAACTTCTGACGATTGAAGTCGACTATTGAATTTGCGAACCAGGGGTTTACGTGATGATAGCCAAACCGTCGGAAATTGCCGGGCAAGTAACCCAGCACCTGGGACTGGCGAACGACACCGGCTACTTTTGGCTTCAGGGCAAGAACCTGCCAGAGCACAAGAACGGCCGCTTTGCAAATCCCAGCTCTTCAAAGTCAATGAATGGGTCATCAGGGCAGATAGTTCCGATGGAAATGCGAACCAACAAAGACAAGAAAACGTGAATAGCTCCGCCCTCCGTGAGCTAGGCGACTACAGAACTCTCCTTCTTGCACTTAGCGGGTCAGGTCAATGACGACGACTGAAAACCTCATCGAACGAGATCTGATTACAAAACTCGGAGATCTCAAATACACCTACCGCCCCGATATCCGTGACCGTGCTGCGCTGGAAAAGAACTTCCGTGCCAACTTCGAAGCCCTAAACCGTGTCCATCTCATTGAAGCTGAATTCGACCGTCTGCTGGAGGAAATCATCACCCCGGATGTCTTCGCCGCCGCCAAAATCCTCCGCGAGCGCAACAGCTTCACCCGCGATGATGGCACGCCGTTGAACTACACCTTGGTCAACATTAAGGACTGGTGCAAAAACACGTTTGAAGTCGTCAACCAGCTCCGCATCAACACCGACAACAGCCACCAGCGTTATGATGTCATCCTGCTCATCAACGGCGTGCCGGTGGTGCAGATCGAGCTGAAATCCCTCGGCATCAGCCCGCGCCGGGCCATGGAGCAGATTGTTGACTACAAAAACGACCCCGGCAATGGCTATACCAAGACGCTGCTGTGCTTCATTCAGCTTTTCATCGTCAGCAATCGAAGCGATACCTGGTATTTCGCCAACAACAACAGCCGCCATTTCAGCTTCAATGCCGACGAGCGCTTTCTCCCCGTATATCAGTTCGCTGCCGAGGACAACAAGAAGATCACGCATCTCGACAGCTTTGCGGCTGCCTTCCTTCCAAAATGCACCCTGGGTCAGATGATCAGCCGCTACATGGTGCTGATTGCCAGCGAGCAAAAGCTGATGATGATGCGTCCGTATCAGATCTACGCAGTCAAGGCCATCGTGGATTGCATTCACGAGAATTGCGGCAACGGCTATATCTGGCACACCACCGGCAGCGGCAAGACGCTCACCTCTTTCAAGGCTTCCACTCTGCTCAAGGACAACCCCGACATCGAAAAATGCGTGTTTGTCGTGGACCGCAAGGACCTCGACCGGCAGACGCGGGAGGAATTCAACCGGTTTCAAGAAGGCTGCGTCGAGGAAAATACACACACCGGCGCCTTGGTGCGACGGCTCCTCTCCGACGACTATGCCGACAAGGTGATTGTCACCACCATCCAGAAACTCGGCCTGGCGTTGGACGAAAACAGCAAGCGCAACAAGGAAAACAAGAAGCAAGGCAAGGCCACCTACAAGGAACAGTTGGAACCACTACGCCAAAAGCGCATGGTGTTCATCTTCGACGAATGCCACCGCTCACAATTCGGCGAAAACCACAAGGCCATCAAGGAATTTTTCCCCAACTCACAGCTTTTCGGTTTCACCGGCACGCCGATCTTTGAGCAGAATGCCACCTATCAGCAAATAGATGGTCAGCAGGCCTCCCTCAAGACCACTGCCGACATCTTTCAGAGGGAACTGCACGCCTACACCATCACCCACGCCATTGACGACCGTAATGTCCTGCGCTTCCACATTGATTACTTCAAACCGGAAGGCAAAAACGTGCCCAAGCAAGGTGAGACGTTGGCAAAACAAGCCATCGTCGAGGCGATTTTGGACAAGCACGACGCCGCCACCGGCGGACGAAGGTTCAACGCCACTCTGGCTACGGCCTCTATCAACGACGCCATCGAATACTTCAATCTGTTCAAGTCGCTTCAGGACGAAAAAGAGAAATTAGATCCCGCCTTTCAACCGCTGAACATCGCGTGCGTGTTCTCGCCGCCCGCCGAGAGCAACAAGGATGTGCAGCAGATTCAGGAAGACCTGCCGCAGGAAAAAGCCGACAACGAACAGGAACCGGAGAAGAAAAAGGATGCGCTCAAGGCCATCATTGCCGACTACAACACCCGCTTTGGCACCAATCACAGCATCAACGAATTCGATCTCTACTACCAAGATGTGCAAAAGCGCATCAAAGATCACGAATTTCCCAATCAGGACATGCCCCTCAAGGGTAAAGAAAAAATCGACATCATCATCGTGGTGGACATGTTGCTCACCGGCTTTGATTCCAAATACTTGAACACGCTCTACGTGGACAAGAATCTCAAGCACCACGGGCTGATTCAGGCCTTCTCCCGCACCAATCGCGTGCTCAACGGCACCAAGCCCTACGGCAATATCCTCGACTTCCGCCAGCAGCAGGAAGCCGTCAATGAGGCCATTGCCCTTTTCTCCGGTGAGAAAATTGATCGCGCCCGCGAAATCTGGCTGGTGGACAAAGCTCCCAAAGTCATTGAGAAATTGCAAAGCTCCGTCAAGAAGCTGGATGACTTCATGAAATCACAGGGCCTGACCTGCAAACCGGAAGCAGTGCCCAATCTTAAGGGCGACGATGCGCGCAGCGCCTTCATCAACCGTTTCAAGGAAGTACAGCGGCTGAAAACCCAGCTCGACCAATACACCGATCTCACCGAGGAAAACAAAAGGACCATCGAGCAGGTTTTGCCGAAAGAAGAGCTTAACGCTTTCCGTGGCGTCTATCTGGAAACCGCGCAGCGCTTGAAAGAGCAGCAGATGAAGGGCGACGAGCAGACCAGCCCGGAAGTGCAGCAACTGGATTTTGAATTCGTGCTCTTTGCTTCCGCCGTCATCGATTACGACTACATCATGGCGCTGATTGCACGTTATTCCGCGCAGGCACCGGGCAAGCAGAAAATGAGCCGCGAACAGCTCATCGGCCTCATTCAGGCCGATGCCAAGTTTATGGACGAGCGCGACGACATTGCCGCTTACATCAACACCCTGAAAGCGGGCGAAGGCTTGAGCGAAAAAGATATTCGCGAAGGCTATCAGAGTTTCAAGGCGGAGAAAAATGCCAAGGAACTCGCCGCCATCGCCGGAAAGCATGCACTGCCCATTGTCGCGCTCCAAAGTTTTGTGGACGGCATCCTGCAACGCATGATTTTCGACGGTGAACAGCTCACCAACCTCATGGAACCGCTCGGGCTTAACTGGAAAACGCGACGGGTAAAGGAACTCGCCCTCATGGAAGACCTCGTTCCACTGCTAAACAGGCGTGCCCAAGGACGGGAAATTTCTGGTCTGAGCGCTTATGAGCAATAAATCACGCACCATGAAAGAGGCACCCAAACACACCCGAACGCCCAAAGTTCGCTTCCCTGAATACCGAGATGCTGAAGGTTGGGAGGAAACGGAGCTTCAGAAAATTGCTCTCCCGGTCTCTGAAAGGGCTATTAACGGGGATGGCGACAAAGTGCTGAGTCTGTCCGGCGAACATGGAATTGTTCTACAGAGCGATTATTTTGGGAAAATGGTCGCTGGGGATAATGCGGAGAGGTATATCAAAATCGTTTACAACGATTTCGTTTATAACGACAGGACAACTATGCAGTCCGTATATGGCACCATCAAGAGATTGGCGAAATATAAAGATGGAATCGTATCACCAATTTACAAGTGCTTTCGCTTTAACCGCGAAGAGAATCCGGTCTTTTGGGAATGGTATTTTGACTCAGGAGTTCACGAATCCGAGCTTGGGGGGCTGGTTAATGAGGGAGCAAGGGCCGGGCGCTTCAATATTTCAATCGATAAATTCCTTTCTACTAAAGTCGGGCATCCCAACCTGCCAGAACAAAAAAAAATCGCCGAGTGCCTGACTTCGCTCGACGAGCTGATTGACGCCCACCGCCAAAAACTAGACGCGCTCAAGGCCTATAAGAATGGGCTGATGCGGCAGCTTTTCCCCTGCGAAGGTGAAACCTTCCCTCGCCTCCGCTTTCCCGAGTTCCAAGACGCGCCGGAGTGGGAGGTGAAGAATTTGGCCTCTATCTCAAACAATTTGGACAACAGGAGAGTCCCCATAACGGAGAGCAACAGAGAAGGGGGCGAAATCCCATACTATGGTGCTTCCGGTATCGTGGATTACGTTAATGCGTACATATTCGATGAGGACCTGCTTTGCGTATCAGAGGATGGTGCGAACCTCGTTGCTCGAACATACCCGATTGCATTTCCGATTTCAGGAAAGACTTGGGTAAATAATCACGCGCACGTCCTGAAGTTTGAACATGGCTGCACCCAAAAACTGGTAGAAGGCTACCTGAACTCAATAAAGCTAGATAATTTTTTGACGGGAATGGCGCAACCGAAATTGAATAAGGCCATGCTCGATAGCATTCCTATTCCACTACCAGACGTTCCCGAACAACAAAGAATTTCCGACTGCCTGTCTTTCCTCGACAAGTTGATAAGCGCTCAAAGCCAAAAGCTCGAAGCCCTCAAGACCCACAAGAAAGGGCTAATGCAGCAGCTCTTCCCATTCCGCTGAGGAGGTGGATGCATGAGCGCAACCCCATTTGCCGATTTGACTGCCTTGGCCGCATATTTGCGCCAAGAGTTGCAGAAAGAGCAGGACCCTAAAAAATTCATTTTGCTCTATGGCTACAACGGCATCGGTAAGACGCGCCTTTCAATGGCCTTCAAAGACATCGGTAAGCAAGGAGGCGCGCCGGACACTCTTTATTTCAACGCCTTCACCGAAGATTTGTTTTCTTGGGATAACGACCTGGAGGAAGACAAAGAACGGGTGTTGAAGCTCAATTCCACATCCAGCTTTTTCTCCGGTCTTAAAGAACTGGAATTGGAGAACCGCATCCGCCCGTTCCTGAATCGTTATACGGATTTTGATTTCAACATTGACTATGAAAAATCAGAGGTCCGCTTTTCCCGCGAAGTTCAGAACGGGGCTGGCACTAAGATTATTGACCACATCAAAGTGTCCCGCGGCGAAGAAAACCTCTTCGTTTGGTGCTTCTTCCTCGCCATCGTGCAGCTTGCTATGGATCGCGCCGAGGCCTACAAGTGGGTGAAATACATCTATATTGATGACCCGATTTCGTCCTTAGATGAAAACAATGCCATTGCGGTAGGACACCATCTGGCACAACTCTTAGCGAGAAAGGATCACTCGATTAAGGCCGTTTTATCGTCCCACCACTCCCTGTTCTTCAATGTGCTTTGGAACGAACTTCGGGAGATTGATCGAAAGCAATTCGCTCCTTATTTCTTATCTGGCTCCAAGAAAACCGGTCAGTTCCAACTGACCTTCACAAGAGACACACCATTCTTTCACCATGTGGCGCTGCTCAAAGAGATTTGCGAGGCGCGCAATGCTGATGAACTATGCACGCATCACTTCAATGCCCTGCGCAGCCTCCTTGAAAAGTCATCTTGTTTTCATGGGCACCCGAAATTCTCGGTGTGCATCAAGAAAACCGAAGACGACCCGGACGAAACCCTGTTCGGACGGACACTCAATGTTTTAAGCCACGGAAACTATTCATTTTACGAACCCACGAAAATGCTGCCGGAGACCAAGGAGTCGTTCGAGAAGGTTCTCGACGATTTTCTCGACTATTATCCCTTTAATCGTGAATTACTCCCGAGCAAACCAGAGGAACCCAAAGCATCATGAACGACCGAGATAAAACACAACTGGGCAAAACCCTTTGGGGCATTGCCGACGACCTGCGCGGCGCGATGAACGCGGACGATTTCCGCGACTACATGCTGTCGTTCCTGTTCCTGCGCTACCTGTCAGACAATTACGAAGCGGCCGCGCAAAAAGAACTGGGACGAGATTATCCTCAGGTAGAGGGCGACGGCCGCCGTGTGCCGCTGGCCATCTGGTATGCCAACAATCCTGATGACGTCGCCGATTTCGAGAAGCAGATGCGCCGCAAGGTGCACTATGTCATCAAACCGGATCACCTCTGGACCAGCATTGCCAGTCTCGCCCGGACGCAGAATGGAGAACTGCTCAACACGCTGCAAGCAGCCTTCAAATATATCGAGACCGAGTCCTTCCAAAGCACCTTCCAAGGCCTGTTTTCCGAGATCAATCTGGCGTCGGACAAGCTCGGCAAAAAATACGGAGAGCGCAACGCTAAACTCTGCACCATCATTCAAAAGATCGCCGAAGGGCTGACGCAATTTTCCACCGACGCCGATACGTTGGGCGATGCCTACGAATATCTGATTGGCCAGTTTGCCGCGGGTTCCGGCAAGAAGGCGGGCGAGTTTTACACGCCGCAGCAGATTTCTAGCATTTTGTCTGGCATCGTCACGCTGGACAGCCAGGAGCCGAAAACGGGAAAGAAGGCCAAGCTGGAGAGTGTTTTGGACTTTGCCTGCGGTTCCGGTTCGCTGCTCCTCAACGTGCGCAAGCGTATCGGGCCGCATGGCATTGGCAAAATCTACGGACAGGAAAGCAACATCACCACTTACAACTTGGCGCGCATGAACATGCTGCTCCACGGAGTGAAGGATTCGGAGTTCGAAATCTTCCACGGCGACTCGCTGACCAATGATTGGGAAATGCTGCGCGAGACCAACCCGGCCAAAAAACCAAAATTCGATGCGGTAGTGGCCAATCCCCCCTTCAGCTTCCGCTGGGAACCCACTGAAGCCATCGGCGAAGATGTGCGCTTCAAGAATCACGGCTTGGCCCCCAAATCCGCCGCAGACTTTGCCTTTTTGCTGCACGGCTTTCATTACCTGAAGGATGAAGGCGTAATGGCGATCATTCTGCCCCACGGTGTGCTGTTCCGTGGTGGCGCGGAAGAGCGCATCCGCACCAAGCTGCTGACTGATGGCCATATTGATACGGTCATCGGTTTGCCGGCCAACCTGTTTTACTCCACCGGCATCCCGGTGTGCATCCTCGTGCTCAAGAAATGCAAGAAGCCGGACGACGTGCTCTTCATCAATGCGAGCGAGCACTTCGAGAAAGGCAAACGCCAGAACCGCCTACGGGACGAAGACATCGAAAAAATTGTTGAGACCTACCAATTCCGTAAGGAAGAGGAGCGTTATTCAAAACGAATCCCGATGGAGCGAATCAAAGAGGAAGGTTACAACCTGAACATATCCCGCTACATCAGCACCGCAATAGCTGAATCAGAAATCGACCTGGCTGCAATCAATTCCGAACTGGTGTCTCTGGAACAGAAGATTGAGGAGGCGATGGAGAAGCATAATGAGTTTCTGAAGGAACTGGGCTTGCCGTTGCTGCCGTAATCTTGTAACAAACCACGTCTTTTGATACGGCTCTTTGTTGTACAAAAAGAGGTTGAAGAATCAAATACATAGGGTGCTCCTGACCGGCACCTTTCATACTGCAGGGAAGGTGCTGAAGGCCCAGGCAAAGATGCTCTTAATCTTCGAGGGTTTCTGACGGGTTGGACAACAACCTGAAGCGGTGGGAATTGATGTACGTGAAAAGAATAACAGTATGGCAGATAGATACAGGAACTTTTCCTTGGCCCATTGCTCCGTAGCATCGGCCAACGCTTCGACGTTGGCCCTTTGTTCCGTGGAGAGTTGTTCCAAAGAAGGAGAACCGGCAACCAGCGTGGCGAACCAGCGGAGTAGATTTTCTCTGAGTTCCATCATGAGCTGAAATATATCAAGCGAACTGAGAGAAGTCACGCACGCCCTACGGAATCATCGCAATGAATAGATGCACTTTTCTAAAGCTTATCGGCATCGGCGGGGAGCGCCAAAAAGTAAAAAGTGAAGATTTTTATCTTGAGTGTTTGCAAGATGACTCCGATAGAATCGTTCAATGAGCAAATGGAAATGGTTTGTCCTGGGCCTGGGAATCCTGGGAATCGTCGCTATCTGCGTCGCGGCGGTCAACTCGCTCAAGACGTATGAGTCTATCGCAATCTGGTTGGAGGGAATTGCACTCATCCTTATCTTCGTTTGGGACCGGCTGGATAGTCGGAAGCAGCATGAAGAAACGCTGGCGCAGTTAAAAGTTTCACAAAAACAGGCCGACGCGCTCGTAAGCAGTGAACGCGCTTGGGTCATAGCCGAACTCGTCCCTATTTTTGCACAATTCGGCAATCAGTGGCATCGTCCAGCAGGAAATGGTTGGGCGTTGATGAGCAGGGAAGAAGTGCTCAAGGGAGACCATCTGAGGCACAAATTGAAACTCACGAACATGGGCAGGACGCCAGCACATATCCTTGAATACCAGATTGGCTATTCGCGTGAGGTCGATAAAATGGAGACTGGCTACCGCATGGTAGATACCGTCAAACGTCCTGAAATAAAATTCGACCGTCTGCTTGGGGGTAATGACTCGGTGGAAATTAAGGTGGTCGATGTTGCCGAATACATCCGAGATTCATTTTCGTTCGAGGCAATCAGTCATTCCGGGGCTACTGGAATTTTTAGCGGTTCGGTGAAATACCAACACGTTTTCAGTGACACTGACCTTGTGGAAGTTCCTTTTGTGTACCTCTATGTCCCAGAGGCTCAACAACTGCGAAGGGTACCTCTGTCAAGAACCAAGAAGGCGAAGGAGAACGAAAATGTGGGGGCGAAGTGAAAACCCGAGTTTGGTATTCTAGTCCTTCTCCCGCTGGCGAACGATATAAGTCCCGGAGGGGGTCGTGGAGGACTTCGCGGGACCCAACCCCGCGTCTGCCCTTTGTTGGAAATCGTCAACAGGGCACGATGTTGAACTCTTGCGATATGGTTGCTTGTTGATTGCGAGAGTGCAAAGAGTAGGACTCGACCCCCAAGGTTTTCCTGGTTGTCCTCTATTTGTGTGCTGAGTAATTTCCGCAATTTCGCTTTCCAGGTTTGCTGCGCCGGAGACGCCGCGCCCTCCTTAACCCACTTCAACAACTTCGGGACATCGACAATATGCTTGGTCGGCTCTTGGTGAATTTCTACCTCGACTCGCTGTACGGTTTCATTTCCATTGGATTCCCACTCGACATCTTGCAAGCGATTCAATCCGCGAATCGCGAACTACGGCGTCGTATAACGATTCTGCGTAAACCTCGACGCTGTATTCGGTATCGTGGGAATCCTTCAGCCGGACGATGCACTTGCTGATCGACATGATGAACTCGGAAGTTGAGATCAATACGGTAGGAGAATCGGGGAGAGATCAGTTCACTTTCTCTTGTCTAACAAGTCCGTGGAGAGTTTCACTGTGCCTAGACCGTGCCCCGCGAAGGTAAAAGATTTTCAAGACTTTGATGATGCTCAGTACAATTTGGACACCTCGAGCCAATTTCCCAAATCCGTTATCCCTGGATAGGAGTTCCAGGAAAGTAAATAAGATATTCTTGCCATATCTGGCTAACTATGTTAAACACTCTGGCATCCCATTAGGAAAATCCTCCCTGGAGTTAAATCGTGGGCCGTCATCTAAATAGGGTCGCTCCACCGAACTTCACCGCAGCGCGTGGGACACCGCTTTGGGAATACAACCACTTCCGTGTTGTTGTGCTAACTTCCCTCCTCAACGACCTGATTGACCTGGAAAACGTGGGAGTTCAGGAGCATCTTTGCTCACTGGTCCGTCAAGCATTGGGTCATTTCGTGAACTCGACAACCTGCATTCCGAGCGGCGGGTTCTTGACGGGGGCTCTCTTAACAGAGGCTCAGAAGTTCGAAGAACTTTATAAAGACTGGAATGGAGTCGCTGGAACTGATGACAACGCCAGAGGAGAAAGGCGAAAACTTCTGAAGGACCTCAGGAAATCCAGACAAAAAATAACTGACAAAGTGAGAAGTCTGCAGATAGAGTTTTTTACCAATATGGATACAGTCATTCTTAGGGCCACATACCAAGCCGTGTCCGATATAATCACGACCGCTCCCAAGGTTTTCAGGAACCTAGCTGAAGCCCACAGCAGGTACGAAGATGGAAAAGCTGGTCACACGGGTGGGGACCACTGAGTCCCCGTCCCACTGGCTAAGAGCGGGAAAATCGCGAGCCGTTACACACTATCAAGCTTCCCTTGCTTGCTCTTTGACCACGTCGCGAGCGTCTTGGTCCTCACGCAGTTTGACAAACTTTGAATGCCTCAAGCGGTTGCCTTCGGTAACGTACTTCCGAGAGATCACCGCGAACATTAGAAGCGGGACTAGGAGAAGGCAACCAAGGAGCCAGAGCTTAAAGGAACGCGCCCGCACGTGCTGACACCCCTTCTTTCGCGCTGCTGGGGCTTGTGGCATTACGGATGCGCGGGAGCCACAAATGGTTCCATGCCTGACCACTTCATCTTTCGTGCGGTTAGCGGCTGGCGACCGTGTGGGCCAAGACGCACCTTGCATCTGGAGCCCAGTCGCCTTGAGCCGCTGGTCTTCTTAAAGGCTTACCAGTTCAATCGCAGCGTGTGGCACATGGTGCGTGGAGGCCGCCGCGCCCGCTTGATACTCCTGTTGCCACATTCATTTTCTTTGACATCACCCGGTCTTCAGGTTTATAAGCCGTTGGTGATCGCCCAGCCCTCCCATTAGGAGGAACTATGACGCGACGGTTACCGGGCCCCCTTTTTCTCTCCCTTTTCTTTCTCCTCGGCGCATCCCGTCCGGCCAGCGCCACCCAGATGCAAGTGTACGGCGCATGGCACTGCGGAAACGACTACTGCACTTGGGGAACGGTACGTGACATGGCCGACTTCGACACCAAAAATCACTGGATGATCGACCGTGGCGACGGCACTCCTTCGGTGAACCTGGTGATTCTCAGTTTTGTGAATCCCTTGAAACTGCTCAATCAGACCAACGATTCGGGCGACGTGAACGGCGCTCCCATCGGCATGAACTCCGCCATCGTCAGCTATTTCACCAGCCATAATATCCGCGTAATGCTTTCCATCGGTGGCATCACCTATACCAGCTACTGGGACCAAGCGCTGGCCTCCAACGCCACGCAACTGGGCATTTACGCCGCACAGTTAGCTACCCAGTTCGGCGTGGGCATCGAGATCGATTACGAAAACAATACCAGCCCGAATCTGAATGGACTGCAAGCCTTCATCAACGCCTATCGCTCGATTCATCCTTACGATGCCACGGGCGCGAATCCTGCTGCGCGCTTGACGATTGACCTCGCGGCTGGCGATCAGTATCTCGTGCCGCTCGCCGCAACGGCGACAGCCGACTGGCTGACCAGTTCGAATTCCGTGCTCGACTATGCCAACGCCATGGTGCCCAACAAACAGCCGAGCACTTCCTCCGCGGAGTCCAACTGGCAGCAGCATATCAGCGGCTACCCGCGCATCACTCCTCCCGTGCCACCGCTCGCCCCCGCGAAAATGACCGGGAGCCTTTATATCGTGACCGGGAAAAATCCCGCCCCGGAATGCACAACCTTCAGCGGGTCACTCGAAGATACCACAGGCACTTTCGTTCAGACCGTCCCTCCCGCGGGAGCGGGAACGACCAGCGGCATGTTGGGCTATATGTTCTGGGCGGCCGAATGCCAGGGCACACATTCCGTTTGCACCACCCCTCCGAATACCTGCCAGGGTGGAGTCGGAGTGGGGTCGCAAACCTACAACGTGCCGTTTCCCATGCCTGCGCTACGGCAAAACTGAGCGCGCACGGCTAACCTCGATAGCCAACACTATAAAGTCGAGAAATGTATGGCCATCAATCAGATTATGGCTGGGAGGCCAACCCGAATCAGGAGCAGAGGCCCTAGAAAGGGGCCTCCGCTCCGCTAGTCGGAACATCAGGCGGCGGCGCGTTCGAATCGCGCTTCTCGGCGCGGTCGAGCTTCGCGATCTTCGAGAGATGAATTTCGGCGATACGGATCTTGTGCTCGCCGTTCTTCTGCTTCTTCTGTTTTTTCGCCACGAATTCACGGTAGCGGAGTTCGCCTTCCACGGACACGTGCGCACCCTTCTTCAGGGTCGCAGCAAAAGTGGAAAGATTCCCCCACGCAACTAGCTTGTGCCACTCGGTGCGCCGGATGCAGCCGTCACCGTTTTTGTCTTTCCAAGACGCCGTGGTTGCGAGGGACAGCACCGTGTATTCACGCTGCGCCTTCGTGGTTTTCAACTCCGCGTCAGAACCTACGAACCCAATTAACCTCACGACATTGTCAAACATCGCTAACTTCTCCTTTGTTGCCCTGAGTCTCTCAAGGCGCACCACCCGGAGGGACGCGAGTGGGAGGCTGCTCCCAAGTGCCAAGGTCTGCTTTCTTGGAGGGTGCCCGCGAAGCGGGAGGAACCAAGACCTATTCAGGCGCGAAAGCGAAGCAGAAGACCGCCGTGCCGCAGGGCGCAGCCTCTCTGTCGCTCGCGGTGCTTGAGAGCGATGGGAGAAGAAGGGAAGTGGTGATCTCACCTTCTGCTCTCTTTATTTGCTGTCGGTGCCGAACAACTTGATCATACTGAGAGCCGGGATTTCCGCCTTAGTCGCAGATGTAAGTTCGGCGGGTAAGGCGGTTGCGAGATGTTCGTGAACAGTGCGGATCAATCGCTCTGCGTCTTTCGGCAACAGGTCAGGACAAGTCAGTGCCGTTCGCTTGAATACGCTAAAGAGTTCCTCAGCATCCGTCCGTTTACCCTTCCGGACAGCATTGTGTAGCTCGTTGTGCGCAGCTGCAATTTCAGGGATGGAGAACCAATCCGGGCGACTTTCCGACACTTCGATGCTGAAAATAAAGTAGGGATAGTCTTGGATTCCTTTTCCACCCACATTTACCAATTTGAAGTCAGGAGCGACCGTTAGTTGATCTAATTTCATATCGTCACGTTTGGCGCCAATTACTACAAAGTCCCCGAGACTCGGTTTATCGAGCGTCGTTTTCAGCCCAACTTCCAGGTGCAGGTCGCTGCAACCCATCAAAAGATCGAGGCCTTTCTTTAGAGGGGCGGTAAACGGTTTGGCGACCGAGACAAACGCTACACCTGCTGCCGTCGCCATTTCCTCAAGTACCCCGAGAAATGGCTTTGCCATGTCAGATGATTTCACAGAGAACAATCCAAGTTCGATACTTAAATCTCCACCCCTGAAGGGCGTCGGACCGAGTAAACGCTGATTGACGATGATTACGTTGTCAAGATGATCCGCGTCAAGTTCGGCAAGACGCGATGGTGAGGTAACAACCTGAAACTCGGCCTTCCCACCGTCTGCACGCGGAAGCGCCGTATAGCTGTGAACAACAGGATAAAACTTCGTCCATCCTTTTCGGACATTCACTATGCGTGTAGATCGAAGGAAGAAGTGTCGGTGAGACAGCTGGATACATCGGCATCACTGAGGCGCAGGTCCGAAATGGACATCAGCGGAATCTGAAGATGCTTGCGGCACTTCTACAAAGATATAGATCATGAACGGAATCCGTTAGGAGCACACCAATGACACTAGAATCATTTCAAACAGAGATGAAACCACGGGAACTTCTACGGCAGTTGTTCCTGTCCACAGGCGATGAGGAGTTGCTTGCGAAGGCGTCAAAAGAGTCGTCTGAAATTCTCATCGCTATGGAACAAGCGGACTGGGACCAGGTCTTGGATGAGGAATCAGCCAGCAGACTGGACCTCGAATGGGTCGCCAAGGTGTATCAAGCACTGGCTAAATCCCACGTCAGCAAGGGAGACGCGGCGCTGTTTGAAGCCTTGTTCGATGGGCGTGAGACGGATGAGCGAACGATTGGTGAAGCCTTTGAATGCCTGGTGGAAAAGGTCTCCCGTCCTACACGCGACTTCTCGTCCTACTTTGGCTCCTTGCCAGATGTGTCCGACAGTCAGAAGGAAGAATTACGTTCGAGTCCGGCGGCTCGGGAGAGTTCACACGCGCTCGATCTCATTCGTTGGGGGATCACGCCGGTCACAATCTTCACGGCAACTGAGGCGGTGGCGCTGCTCGTGGAGCGCAAAGTTCGTCGAGGGAAGCTCTCTGGACAAAAACCCGTCGTGATCTCGAAGGGGAATCCGTCGGCGGCCCCGCAGAGTCTGTCAGCCCAGGAGCTTCCGTTTCAGACAGTTTCAATGGAAATTCGCTCGGCGACACGGTGCTCAGAAGCGGCATCCGATCGTATTTTGGATTGGACGATCGACGCCGCCCAGTCTGTACCTTGCTTGTACAAAGGGTTGCGAGGACAGTTTCACGAGAAAGGCATCAGCTTGATCTGTGACGAGAGCTGCCCTGAAAAGCTGTTGGACCGTTGGACGAGGACGAAGTCCTTTTTTGAGATAGCTGCGTCTGCGGTTTCTCAACGATTTGCGAGTTTTGCCCGGTAACGCACACTAAGTCGCCTTGGCACAGATGCGTCCAAGACAGCTATAGGCCCTACAACGGTCTTGTAGACCATTGCCACGGATTGGGCCTTAAACCGGCAAGGGCCGAAGACCATTCGGTTCATTTACCCAATGTCAGACTCGAGCAGGCCTGATAAGACATCCGCCGGGGGATTAGTTAGCCGTCAGACTACCCTCGACACTGCCGACGCGTAGCGGCTAGAGTTGAGACTTCCCCTGCTTTCTTATTCGAATGGGTTCGCGCCTACGAACCCTCTGGTCGCAATAGCTGCCAAATCGACATTTGATTAGAAGAATGGCGGTAGACGAAGCAGACGTAACACGTCTCTAATTGCCTTCGGTTGCGCAAGCTTTGCCTCCTGCTGGCCGATGTTCCGACCAGAAGCAAGGTATTTCGCCGTTCCCAAGTCGACTCGCAACAGTATCTGACCCTCGCGCACTGGCTGCTTTTCCGAAGGTTGTCGGTGGTTTCAAATTGTCTGGCGGAAATAGACCTGATGGAAAGCGAGGCGAGAGCAGGCCAGGCTTTGCTAGGGTGCGCACTTAAGCGGAGAAGTTCTGGAGAACCTCCGAGTCGTTTAGCTTGGCTAGGTCCATGTCGTCGCGTCCTATTTGATTTTTGAGATGAGCGTGCAAGGGCACGGAAGTGCGAGTCCTACGGCCAAATGTTCAGACCACTGCATTTGCGTCCTTCGAAGGGTCGGCGAGCAGTTTTGCTTTCGATGTCCGTAGTTATCGTCGTCGTCGGCGTTGTTTCCCGCAAGTACATTTGGCTGTACGTCTCACGAAAGACTGACCCAAAGCCAGCAGTCGCTGACCTCTCGCACGACCTGCAAGCGTCCAAGAACCCGCAGGTCCTCCTCGCAGAAGCCAACCGCCTGGCATGGCTTTTTAACTCGCCCAAGGCGGGGCCTCTTTACGTCCGCGCCGAAGAACTCTTCAAGGAGAGAGGAGACACTCGAAACGAAATCTACGCTCGGGTCGGGCGGATTCGGGCTCAAGCTGAAACCATGTCCTGGGTAGACGTCTCGCAGCTGCTCGCACAGCAGTTGACTATTTCTGGAGTTCGGAATGACTCAGGACTTAAGCTTTGGTGCCTGGCGGCGAAAGGATACACCGACCTTGAGATCGATCCCACTTCTGCAAAGCTTGCTTGGACGGAGGCAAAACAAATTGCTCACACTCTAGGAGAAAACGACTGGGAAGCGCGAGCTGAGGGAGAACTCGGGATCATCGGTTTTCTTCAAGGCGATAGTCGTCGCGCGGCGGTTATGGTTGGTGATGCACTCTTGTCTGCGAAGGCGAGCGGCGATGTGGGCGGCCAGATTCGCATGCTAGAAATGCTCGGCAACGGATTCAACGAGGCGAAACGTTATGGGGAGGCTCTTGCGTTTTTCGAGCGGGCCATCAAAACCAGCAGTGCCACACCCGATGCGGGGTTTCCTTTCATGGCGTATGAAGGCGAGTCTTTTGCGTTAGTCGCTCAGGACAAGGTTTCAGAAGCGAAGGACAAGTTGGAGCGGGCATTGACCTTTGCAAGAGAAAATCAAAAGCTCGGACACGAGAGCATGATTCTTCAACTCTTGGGTGAACTGGCGATGCGAACCGGAGATCGGGCCGCGGCTAAGAAGTATCTGGAGCAATCGGGCCAGCTAGCGCAAAAGTACAATTTCTATCGGACCCTAGGTCAATCAATGATTGACTTGGCCGGACTTTATCGAGATGCAGGCGATCTGAAAGCTGTTGAGATGAGCGCTTCTGCTGGAGTGGCCGCTAGCAGACGCGTGGGCGACAGATACTACATTCCACGAGATTTGACGGTTCTTGCAGAACTCAAAGCCGCGCGCGGAGCTACACACGAGGCAGAGGCCCTTTACGAGAACGCTGAGGACGTGATCGACGGGATGCTAGTCAACTTGCATGAGGCCTATTGGAGTAGCTCCTTAGCTGGAGCGATGAGCGATACGTACCTACAGCATTTCGAACTAGAGGCGCGCCAAGGGAATGTCGAGCGCGCCCTGAGCGTGTTGGAACGCGTCAGAGGACGAACCGCGGCGGCTTTGCTGCAGAATAGGGTGTCGTTTAACAAAGACGAATCGGAAGATGTGCGTGCTCTCGAAGATGCTGTCTCCGAACTCCAACTTCGGCTAATGCGCTCTGAAAACCCGAAGGAGCGGGTCAGCCTGCTCGATCAATTGGTCGAGTACGAGCGCCGGATGGAATGGACGCGAACGGAACGAACGGAATCCAAGTCCAAGTGGTTTGACAAGCCGGCCCCGCTGAAGTCGATCCAATCCACCCTGCGTCCAGGAGAAGTCGTTTTGGAATACGTGCTGAGCGAGCCTCGTTCGTATTGTGTATGGATTTCTAAGGACCGGGCCGGCACGCAGATATTGTCCGAAGGGCGCCGCAAGATTGAAGGTCTGGCGCAAGAATATCTCAGTGCGACGCGAGCTAGGCGCGAGGATGTTGATTCCGCGCGCCAACTTTACGATGTTCTGTTCGGTCAGCTTCCTCCAGAAGCAAACCGCGAGCAAACTATCGTCGTACCAGACGGAATACTGCATCTGCTCCCGCTCGATACACTCCGTGATTCCGCGGGCGCCTTATTATTAGAAACTCGCACAATTAGCTACGTTCCGGCTGCCACGGTTCTCCAGGTCTTGAGAAATGAAAAGACCACCATGGCCGGGAAGCATGCCTTCCTTGGTGTGGGAGACGTTCCTTATCAGAACCAGGGCCACGTTTCGGCGAAACTTGAGAAACCAATTGGATTTTCGCGGCGAATTGAGCGCGGACTATCCGACGTGTTCGGGAGCGAGTTGCACGACTTACCGGAGACTCGCGAAGAAGTCCTTACCGCAAGCAAGGCTCTCACAAAAGACCCAGTCTTGCTTCTTGGTCCAAACGCCACCGAAACCGCGTTCAAGTCCGAGCCCTTGGCGGATTTCAAAATCGTTCATATTGCCGCCCACGGTTTTGTTGACACGCAGTTTCCAGAACGTTCAGGCTTGGTCTTGGGTGTGGACCCGGCTTCGCATGATGACGGTCTCTTACAGGTCCGGGAAATCATCCGGCTCCATTTCAATGCTGACCTAGTGACGCTCTCCGCGTGCAACACGGGAGTAGGGAAAATCGAGGGCGAAGAGGGCGTGACAAACCTAGTCGAGGCCTTTCTTGTGAGTGGAGCCAGGGCGGTTGTCGCAAGTCTTTGGAGCGCGGACGATACATACACCGGCGCACTGATGGAACGGTTCTACATCCATATCGCGGAAGGCCAGCCGAAAGCCACAGCCTTGCGTCACGCGAAACTGGATTTGCTCGCAAGAGACGGCGGCCATGTTCCGCCCTATTATTGGGGAGCTTTTGTTATGGTCGGGGAGGGAGGAACCGCGATTCCTCTGGGGGAACGATGAGTCTTGACGCTCAAGCGAAAGAGAAGGTTTATCTCCGCGTGTGTGACCTTGTGACGCGGAGGCACTTCGATCCCGGCATGAACGGGGCGAATTGGGAAGAGTTGTCGAAAGCCAGGAGAGACCAAATCCTCCAAAGCCCCAACGATGAAGAATTCGAGAAGCAGATACAAGATCTCCTGGCCGAACTGAAGACCAGCCACACCGGGTTTCGCCATTCCAAGAGCGGGAAGATCCCCGGCCGCCACGCCGTCGCCGCGACCTTCATGCGGTATAAATTCGATGGGGAAGAGCGCTGGATGTTTCAGGACGTTCATGAAGGCGGCCCAGCGCACGTCGCAGGTCTGCGTCCAGGCGATATTCTTCTCCAGGTCCGAAACAAAGAATTGAAGCCACCCGAACCGCCAATTTTCCCCGTTGGCGAGGACTCCCAATATGCAGTCCAGAAACCTGATGGCAAACGCATCGTCGGCAACTTCATTGTCCCCTCGCCAAGGTCCAAAAGTCATCCGGTGATCGTACCGAAGGCAGTTTTGTGCTCGCAGCGACCCGATGGGATCGGTTGGCTCAAGGTGACCATGTTTCCGGGAGCGGTGGGTATTGATCTTGCTAAAATGTTTGATACCGCCATCGCCCATCTTAAAGATTCAACCCGCTTGATTGTGGACCTTCGCGGAAACACCGGAGGCGGGATTGGTGGATTGCGGCTGATGAGTTATCTGACTCCGGGAAAGAAGGAAGTCGGATACAGCCTTACTCGCAAACGAAAAGAAAGAGGTTATTCGAAAGAAAAGCTACCAAGGTTTGGCCACATACCTTCCCACAAGGCGACTCTTTTGTGGCTCGCACTGCGATATGGTTTCATAGACAAATCAATTCTCGTAGTCACTGAAGGACTCGGTCCTCAGAAATTTCACGGTCGCGTGGCGATCCTTGTCAACGAGCACACTGCAAGCGCCGGGGAGATGCTGGCTGCATTTGCCGAGGAAAATGGGCTTGCCACAATCGTCGGGACAAAGACGGCTGCTCGCTTGCTGAGTGGCTCTACGTTTAAGGCTGGTTTCGGCTACATCGTGGGATTGCCGGCCGCTGCGTATCTCACGTGGCAGGGAAAACTCATCGAGGGTAAGGGCGTGACGCCGAGTGTTCCAGTCGAACTGTTGCCCGACGACCTTCTAGCAGGACAGGACCCTCAGATGCAGAAGGCTATTGAGATTCTAACGAGGATGTAGCGTGGTAACTAAATCCATGAACTAGAAAGCGCTTTCGCCTGGCGCGGTACACAGCGTACCAACGGATTTACGAAAGGTTCTCATTTCCGATTCTGTGGCACGGGCAAAATGGAGGACATTACGCCACTGGCGCGCAATGAGTGGATCTGCTGGGTTATCTCCGTCAAGAAATCGGAAACGAGAAGACAGCACATTGAGCGAGTACGCACGGAACTTAAGGAAGGAATGCGCCGACCTTGCTGCTGGCCAGGCTGTCCTCACCGTTGAGTTCGCTGCGTTCTGGTACGTGCCTTTTTCTCTCGACCTGTCTTTGCGTTCCTATCCAGTCTTAGCTTCCATGCGGTTCGGAGCGCACCTGCCAGTACATCCTCGCTTGCTGCGGCTAGCCGGATGTGGGTATGCCCCATCCTGCCAAAGCCGCCGGGAATCGGCAGGAAAATCTCCGGCGCCTCCTCGACAAACGCTGCTTGTTGCTCCGGCGTCAGCATCAGATTTCCATATCCCGCGGGTTGCGAGGCCAGCGAGGCAAATTTCCTGCCGCCGACACGGAAGGCCGGGAATCCGGCGTGGGAGTACTCTTCGACGCCCTCCAAACTCAGTGCAATCCTCCGAAAGTCTGCTGGTTTCATCGGTGACACCGTACAGTACCCGAGTATCTCACCACTATTAGACGACTCAAGTCGTCGGGGTCCGACTCGGTCACTCAAAGAGCGCGCGATAATTTCGTGAAACGAAAGTGCTTCACTCAGCACTACACATTAGACCCATCGGATCTCGGGCTAACCCAGAAAATCCTGGCGTAACCGTCGATCCTAGCAACGGTCCGTATTGTTGCGCGCGCCGGCTAGAGGGGGAGTCATGAAGATGCTTCGTTTTCAAGCCACGGCGACTCTGGTCGTCGGGTTCGTGTTGTCCACGTACGCATCCTTAGCTGCACCCGCAGTGCCGCCGCAAGAGCGGCCCAAGACATCCGCCGCGAAGGCAGCGCCTGCTGCAGAACAGCAACTGTCACCTGAAGAAAAGCAGAAGCGCAAGGACTGGGCACTTTCTATGCACAAGAAGTCGGCGCCGAGGAAGGGGTGCTTCACTGTCGCCTATCCCAGCACCGAGTGGAAGGAAGTTACGTGCGTGAAAGCGCCGAACATCCCTTCGATTCCGCGGCACGGCCCGCGGCCTGCGGTGGTGGGGAATGGCAACGACGTCTCGGCGCAGGCGCCGTCGGGACATATCTCCCAGGCGATCGGGCGCTTCGAGAACGTCACCAACGTGACCAGCGAGAGCGGCCCCATCGCAAACGCGGGACCGTCGATCGCCAACACGTATACGCTGCAGATCAACAGCGACCAACCCAACACCGGCACCTGCCCCGGCGCCCCGGCCGCGGGCTGCACGCCTTGGGAGCAGTGGATTTTCTGGAACACCCCAGGAACTACCAGCACCGCGTCTATACAGTACTGGCTCATCGGCTACGGCCCCACCTGCCCCACGGGCCCGGGATGGATCCAGTACGGCAACTCTTGTTATAAGAACAGCACCAACGCCGTGCAGGTGATGCCCAACCAGTCGATCACCAACATGGCCAACTGGATCCTCAGCGGGACGGCCACTGCGACCGGCGACAGCATCACCATGACAAGCGGGACAGCTGGCGGCACGACCAACGGTGACAACGCCGTCGCGGCCTCAACCTTTTGGACGATAGCCGAGTTCAATATCTTCGGCTACGGTGCCGACAACTCGGGGAACGGCGGTACGGCCAGCCTCAACGCCGGTGCGTCGTCTAACGCACGGACCGAGATCATCTATGGTGACAACAAGCAACCCAACTGTTCGGCGCGAGGCTTTACCGCCGAGATGAACAACCTAAGTTTCGGGCCGACCGCTCCCGCGGCAACGCAGCCCGGACCAGCGGTAATCTTCTCCGAGAGCATTGCAGGCGGCGCAACGTCGGACTGTGCTGCCGCCACCACCATTGGTGACACCCATCTGCACACCTTCAATGGCCTCTTCTACGACTTCCAAGCATCTGGCGATTTCACCCTGGCCGAAGTTGGCCGAGACTTCTCCGTCCAAACGCGACAAGTTTCAGGCGCGCCGACTTGGCCGAACGCCACCGTGAATAAAGCCGTGGCCGGCCGCTTCGGCAAAACCCAAGTGGCGATTTGTCTGGCACCCTCAGAACGAGATGAACGAGCGGCAATCTACCTCAATGACACACTCACACCAGTTGGGGATGGGCAAACGCTTGGGCTGCCGGGCGACGTAGGCATCGCGCGGCAAGGGAACGTCTATCAACTCACTAGCGAAGAGGGGAATTCTGTTCGCGCCACGGTCAACCTCACGTGGATCGATGTGGTCGTCGGCCTGGGCCAATGGCCTTCCCCGGTGCGTGGCCTCATTGCCAACCCCAATGGAAATCTCAACCAGATCGAAGCGCGCGATGGCTTTGTGCTGACCAACCCGTTCAACTTCAATGACCTCTATCACCGATTCGCTGACAGCTGGCGCGTCTCCGGCGAAGCTTCCATGTTGTCTGTCTGCAGCGGCGGAAAGCCTGCTGAAGTAGGTATTCCCGAACGGACTTTCTATGCCAAAGACCTCGAGCCAGGTCTCCGCGAAAAAGCGCAAGGAGTCTGCACGACAGCGGGCGTGAAACAAGGGCCGCTCTTTGAGGCTTGCACGCTCGACGTCGCCGTGATTGGGAACGACCTCGCGGCGAAAGTTTTCGTCGAGCAGCTCCCACCAGTGGCCGTAGGAACAATTACCGGTGGTGGTGGCGGCATCCTCGCAAAGTGGTGGTGGCTATTCTTGCTACTACTTCTTCTGATCATCCTCCTTGTCTGGTTCTTGCTGCGCAAGAAGCCGTAGGACGCCGAGCCTATTCTTGCAATCGTTTCGCCTAATCTACAGGAGGTTTGCCGTGCCCAATAATTATGACGTCGCGTTCGCGGCAATAAGAATCATGGATACTCGTTCGCGCGGCAACGATACTTTGTGGATCAAAATTAACGTGGCTGTCGATGATGTGGACAAAGGAACGGTGACTTGGGACGGGTCATTCAGTCACGAAGAAGGAAAGGCCCTGCGAGCAGGACGCGACTTCAATAATGGGTATTTCGACGGCATTTGAAATGCGAATGGGAACGGGATTTTCGATGTCCGAAGGAAACGGATGCTGACCGTGAATGGTGAGGTCGCTCAGCGGGTTGTCGCCATGTTTTCCGTTTGGTATTTTGAGCTCCTCGTCGCGGCCTAGCAGCGTGGGTACTTGCTGAAAACAACTTGGCCAAGCCAATCATACCGGACTCAAGGTCCTCGTAAACGTCGTAATCGGAGGAATCAGCGCAATAAGAGAGGATATGAGTTCCACTCTGAATTAGGCCTTCGGACTTGCAAAACATATCGCCCAGGGGACGCGGAAGAAAGGTCAACGGCCGCTTCGATTGACGTAACACTATCTTTCAGAGAGGCGACACCATTTGTAGTGAAGATCGCGCTTCCCGTAGTAATCGCTATGCGGAGTTCGTACGGGCCATCAGCGCTTCCGCGCGGCAGATAGAGATTGACATGCTTCACCGCGCGGCTAAGTTCCAGTGGTTGCTCGCCAGGAGTGGGCTCACCGCCACGGGCGACGGACCGATCCCTCAAATCCAGCACGGCCGTCTGAGCCACGAAGCTTTCGTTTCGCTTGTGGAGCAACGCCCAGCCGAGGACTCCGACCGCCAACAGAATGCCGGCTGCAGCGGCGAGCCATCTTTGCCTCCTCTGCCGTTCGAATGCTTCTCCGAATTGCGTGAAATCGGCGTAGCACGGGCTGCATGAGCCCAGATGATCGAGCCACTTCTCGGCTTCCGAGAGAGGCATCTCATGAGAGGCAATTTTCTTGAGAACAGCGGCCCCTGGGCAACCGATACGCTCGGGGTTCGGGAAATCCTTGAGCAGACCCCGGCCCAGCGCATCCAAGATGCGCTTCTCGTCTCTCCGGGAATATGTCTTGCTGTTCAGACCGACTCCCTCTCCTGAGCTCGATCTTGCCGGATGCGAATATACACCCAGCGGGATTCAGCCCGGTTTCTTCGGCGTTCTGCGTTTAACCTCGCGAAGAATAGACTGCCGAATCTTCTCCAAATTGTAGTAGTACTTCATTTTTGCCTGCCCCTCAGTGACGCCAAGCCAACCCGCAATCTGTTTCCACGAGTATTTGTACTGTCGTGCCAGCCAAACCTTTTTTGTCCAAGGATTCATGCGGCTTGTGATCTGCCGGGCGGCAATGTCGCGTTCGAGCTGCTCGGGCCATCTTGTGTCCAACGCGGCTTCGAACCGCTCAAGGTCAGCGACGGACGCAACCAACTCAATGGTTTCGGCCCTTCGCTGTTCTTGCCGCAGTAGCCGATTGAAGCGGTGGTGGAAGACCCCAATCAGGTAGGATTCCAAGTCGGATATCGGTGGCCGGCGATTAGTGTTCCTTAGGCGCGTCTTTGCAACTGACCGCAGCACTCGGTCCCAGACCTCGGCTGCCAGCGCCGTCCTTTCGGGGCCTAATTCTCTGTCAAATAATTCGGCCCGAACGTGTGCCAGAACGCGCGGCCAGGCTTTCCGTGCCGCGGCCAACAAGTCTTCATCAACCGCAAGCGGAGGTCCGTCAGGCCGGTCCTTAATCCCAAACAGGACCCACTCGCCGTAGGGGTCGGGTTTATCCGCTGGGTCCATTGGGTTTACGAGCCGGAGCCTCGACCTGGCTTGGAGACAGCCTGCCATTAGGTTGCCGGGTTGGTCAATGGTACCGCGAAGCACGAGAAAACCAGCGGAGGCTAGGAATATCGAAGTTGTGGGCGGACGCCTATGGGACCGGAGTGGCCTTCTTAGCGTTGCGTTTTATTTTCACCGGGGGCTTCTTGATTTAGCTCTTGAATCCTCTCAAACTGCGCGTGGCAACCTCCCTCGTACAAAAGCTCGCCGGCGTCGTCGTATACATAGAGCCAGGCGTACGAGTCTCCATTGCGGTCTGCCAAGTCTCGTGCCTCGTCGAAGGTTTCGCAGTCCTTCCAGAGCGGTCCGCTTGGCCATGTCAGAGTGTCCACTGGATCCAGTCCTATTACCCGATACTGACCTTTCGGGGCTTGCGTTTGCATTGTTCACCTCAGACCGGGGATCCCTTTAGGTACCCCAATGCCAGCACCAAAGCAAGCACAAAAGTCCGAGAACGCCGGGCCTGCTACTCGTGCACAAAATATTTTCTTACTTTTTGCCTTCTCGATGTTCCCTAGTAAGTGAGGGGAGTCCGGCGAATTTCCCCCTCTAGGCTTGGTGGACCCTTCTCAGCCAGGTGCATCGCCGAGCGTTGTGAACGGCCGAGCGCCGGACGCGAATCTAGTACCCCACTGGACGGAGCTAACGCTCCAGGTGTGTCTCAGCACCATGGCAGATCGTTGGTCCAATGCGGCGGGCAACTCTTCTTTCCGGTTTTTCTCTCCGGAACAAATTGATCGAATTTTGTGCGAAGGGGTGAAGCGTGGCCGAACTGGTTCGCACCGCGCGATCGAAAGAATTCTGAAACACGAACCGGGCCTTGGGCGGGCGGAATTATGGCGGCGAATTCGTCAGCTCAAACAACCTTCGAATGGAAAGGTCTATCAGCGGATAGCCTGGAGTTCAGAAGACGACGAAATCCTGCGAAAAGGTTATGAGGAAGGTTGGAAAGGCAAGCATGAAGCAGTTCGCGAGCTTCTTCGGTGGCATCCCGGCTGGCAGCCTCACTCGATTTGGGGGCGGGCAGCCAAGCTCGGACTTGTTCAGAAGAGCCCTAAGAAAACCCGACAGCGTTCCCGACAGCCCTGGACCGAAGATGACGACCGAATCCTTCTCGCCATGGCAGGTTATAAGACTGCGGAGTTCATCGCCAAGGTATTACATCGCTCTGAAAATGCTGTCCGTTATCGCCTCGCCGTCTTAGGCAAGAGCAGTCGCGTTCATTTAGAAGGATATGCTCGACGGACTCTCGCACAAGAGTTGCATCTCGGCAGCCGCACAATCCAGCGCCTCATTGTTCAGGGTTTGCTTGAGGTTCGGGACCCTCGCATCACGCGGAAGTCCCTGGAAGATGCGTGCAAAACAGGACGCCTGACAGCATCGCTGCATGACCAACTGCCTGATGTCAAGGAATCCGCAGCGATCCCGCACGAAGAAGGGCCTGCTGCAACACCGGCGACCAATTCCATACCAGTTGCGCCCGGCGACCTCTCAAAGCCGCCTCGTTCTTGTCGAGCCAAGCGAATTTGGGCGGATGTGGCGAGGCAATTCAGCGCCGACGCCAGCGTGATCGAGCAGCTCATCTTTCGTGGCGTGCTGAAACTCTATGATCCCCGAGTCACCGAAAAATCTCTCACAAAATTGTGTGGGCGATACGGCGCATTGATCAAAACCGATTTTCTCGATGCGGAGACGCGGGATTGGCTTGCTGGCTCAATGGATCTTGCGCCGGCTGCCGGAAAGGTTGTGGCGCAAAGGATGGAGGCTTTTCGTCAGCACGCACTAGTTGTGAGGACCTGCGAACACTGCGGCAGAGCGATTCGTGGCAACGTGTACTTCCGACATCATAAGAGGTGCCCTCAGCGGGATGCGCGCACTGAATCGAAAGTGTCTGTGTCGAAACGAACTCAATCCGCCGAGGAGGCAGGAGGGAAGTAATTCCGGTTATTGTTAGTTTCTGTTCCCGCGCCAGAAAGCCAAACTCCTCGCAACCGCTGCAAAAGAATTGCACCTACCGAAAACTCCATTCGGCAGTTTTCAGCATAATGTAACATCGCTACATTCTGATCGCATGGTCCGGGCAGCCTCAGTTTCGTCCTTCTTGAATGTCGCTGATTTCAAAGGCGTTCGGGCCGGATCCAATTTTGGCGAGGGACATGTCAGTTTTGCGCACAGTATCCGGCGCCATTCAGTGCCTGGTTGCTCCACAATGCCTGTACCGGATATGTGCGTCCGTCATTGCCGACCAAATTAAAAGGCGAGCCCGGGATCTGAAGTCCGTCCCCGACCCACGCGCACTTATCGCCAATCTCCCAACCTTGATAGTCGAACCATGCGCCGTACTGCACCTGACCAGCGGCCTCCTCAGCGCCCGGGTCGGTCAGGGTCTCGGCGATCTCGTGTCCCAACACGATTGTGATGCCATCGTTGTTACCGGCGGGCGCGGGGTTCACGAAGTCCTCGCCGCAACCTCCCCCGGCGTTCAGCACGTAGGGCATATTGGTGAACGCTAAGCCCGTGGTCACGCCGGGATACGAGATGGGCGTGACATAATCGTGCCACGCACAGTACGACCCTTGGTTGAATCCCGCGTCGTTGTACATCTGCGGCGTCGCCACGACAAAGTTTATGCCAGCCAGGTTGCTCACCCCGAAGTGCTGCGCCGCTCGCCCTGCTTCTTGTGCGAGTTCCAACGGGCTCAGGTTATCGTGGATCGGCGTTGTGTCGTCACTCCAAACGCCGGCAAGCTCTAGCTTGGGATTGCCTACATTCGAGAACGTGCCGTTGTAATTTGACTGATAGTACTGGGTCGCAATCCCTTCCCACGACGTCCCGCCGATCGCCGCTATGAATTTCGTCATGAGCGCCGCTACCCCATCGGGATCGTTCGCGGGCAGACCGACCGTCGTGTGGCTAAATGCCCCCGCTTCTCCCCATCCCCACAGAATGAGATAGATCTTGGGCGTCACCTGCACAGTGCCACCGAAGTAGGCCATATTGACGGGCATCGGTTGTCCCGCAGCGACACCGGGCGGGCAAACGCCAGTCGTCATGCATACATCAACGATGGGTGGTTCGATGCCGGTCGGCGGCAGCACATGGGGATGCGTCGGCGCCGAGCGCACGCATCCCTGCCCGTTCGCATCAAACGACCGGTTGCTCCACAGTGGCTGCACCGCAAATTTGGTGTTGCTGTTCATGGAAACATTGGCCAAGTCGGTCCAGGCGCGCTTGTCGCCGATTTCGTCGGTCTGGTCATCGTTCCAGCCGTCCTGAACCGAGGAGAAGTTGTCCGGATCGGTGATCGCCTCCGCGTACTCGTGTCCAACAACAATGCTGTAGCCGTCGAAGACCCCGTGTCCGAAGGAATCGCTGACCACGTTCACCGAGTTCATCCCGCACCCGCCAGCCCCCAGGACCGGCCAGCTGGCGTTCAGAAATGGAATGAAAGCGTACTGCAACCGGTAAGGATTGCCGAGACCGTCAACGCTGTTCGTCTGGGTGTGATAGCCGCAATACACCGGCTGTCCGGTAGCGATCGCGGTTGGCGGCGTGAGAATGATATAGGTGGCCTGCGGGTCATAATTGAAGTGCGCTGAGGCGCGTAGTGCCTCTTGGGCAATGGGATCGTCGGCTACGTTCTCCGCGAGGCCCAGCGCAATGATGTCGCTCGGCACTGCCGTAGAGTCTGCCCAAACTCCCTTCAGCTGTTTGCGCGGATCAATGACGTAGTTCGCCCTTGCGATGTTGGCGCAGCTGGTGTTCCCCGCCGGAATATTGCTGCAGTACTCGGTCGGGATCGCGTCCCAGGGTGTCCCGCCCAAGTTGGTGAGAAAGGAAGTCACATAGGTCTGAAGCTGCTGGCTGGTAAAGGCTTGCCCCTTCGCGTCGGTGGTGGTGAACCCATTTGCCCAGTCTGGACCCCAGAAAATCAAGTATGTCGCCGGTTTGTTCTCTACCCCGATCGCCCCCGGGCCCGCGTTTCCGCCATGATAGATCAGGTCATTTGCCAGCGACGAAGGGTTCGGTGTGTTGGGTTGGCCCGGCGCCCAGAAAAAATGCTTGGCGTTCGTCTGGGCCTGGGCGATGCTTGAAATCGTCACCATTGCCAGCATGAGTAACGCAATGCCGGGCAATCCCCACTTTCCTGTCCTAGAATTCGTGGAGTTCACGGATCCCGGTGCGAAGCGAGAGCAAGACAGATGCATGGAACACCTCCGGGCTGCCTGGGTACCATCCATCTAATCGCCTCACAATGGGGTAAAGACCCGATTCTCGCAGCCGTAAACACCGGAGTTGTACACACCGAACTCGAACGTATCCATCGCGCTGCGGGAATCTCTGCGGTGGCTGCGGCAACTCGCCAGGGCCTATGTCATGCCGGGCGACACCGTGAAAGCCCGCGCCGCTTATCAGAACTTCCTAACGATATGAAAGGACGCTGATCCCGATATACCAATCGTGGTCGCCGCGAAAGCCGAGTCCGCGAAGCTTCATTAGTTCTGTGGCAGCTCGGCGAGCGGTCTCGGGGAGATCCTCGTGTTGTTAGTGGAGGATTCGGGGGATAACTGGACAAGTACCCTCAGCACTCCCGATCATGCTATGGGCTCACACCAGCAAGAATCAATCTGACGCAAGCTTGCCACGAAATCGGAGAGAAAAGCTCGGAAGTCGTCTCTTTAGGCGCTCCATCGTTACGCTGCCAAGAACGAAAATGAGCCACTTGGACAGGAATTTTGGTCGCAAGTTGGTCCCAACTGCCGAGTGCACCCCTCTGATGCCTTGCATAGTTCCGATTTCAGTCTAGAACGGCGTTCAATCATTAGCTCAAAGCGAAGAAGCAAGTACGGTTTCCCGTTTTCACCGTGCGCGGCATATGATTTCATCTCCCATGTGTGATGCTGGACATGTTGTCGCGTGACGCCGGGCACTGAAATTGGTTGATTGGAGTGCGAAAGTGCGGTGGGGGACGGAATGAACTTTCGATCCTGGCGCTCTGTAAAGAAAACGGAGGGGATCAACGGCATCGCCCCCCAAGCAAAATGAGAGGAAGGCTTATATGTTCGCACGTGAAGTTTGTATTTGACCAGGATGGTTCGGTCTTGCAATGCGCCAGCAAGAGCATGCGCTTCTGGGGCGTTCTTGGCCAGCAACACGAAAGAACCTTCATACAGCGAGCCGTCGGCTAGGAAGATGTAGCGAGCTCGGCAATGATACGGAATGAGTTGCGTGGCAGTGACGGGGATTGGCATCGGGACGGGGACGGGGTAGACCTCCCGAGGCGGCCCGGATAAGACTTCGATCTTCTCGACCCTGGCCGAAATTGATGGGCCACTCGGGAATATCCGCGCGGCGAAGGAAATAGCAGGTGTAGGGAATACCGAATAGAAGCAGCAGAAAAAGGATCACGCCCCAGCCGAAAGCGTCGATTCCAAAAAGCTTCTGGCCAGAAAGAAGAAGAACAGAATAGCCATCCACGAGATGCACTCCATATTGACTGGGAGAGACAGGAGTTTTTGGGCGGTCGATTGTCTAACGAGTATTCGCTTGAAAATCAAGGGGACGCGGGCCCTCCAGGTGCTAAGTCCTTCCATGGTGCCTGCTTTAGTAGTCACCCAAGCTGAAAAGAGCCCCGGAGCGTTTGACCCCGAGGCCCTTCGTCTTCCCCCACCGAATTTTGTTAGGCGTTGGCTCCGACAGGTCCTTTCGAACTCGACTACAATACCCGATGACGCCAGCGCAAATGGATTGGGCTCCGTGTGGTTCGAATCAAATCTTTGCTCTACTTTTTCCCTCTCGCCTTCGCCGCTCTAAACTTTGCCCACCGCTCTTTTGTTGCCTTCCCAATCCTCGCTCTTGCAGCCGCAGACATCACGTGCTTCTTTACGGCCTTTAGTTCCCGGTTTGTCGAATCGCCCAAAGCTTTCGCTGCCGCTCGTATTCCGCTCAATTGGTGCTGTACCTTGCCTAGCTGCTTTTCGAGCTTTTTCTCTTCGCGCTTGATTGCTGCCAGAATGTCCATGAATCCTCCGGCGCAGTATAGTCTCACGTCCAAGGCATCATGTTAAGCTCTTGCCGAGAAGGATAGGTCTACTGTTTGACATGGGGAAACTGGAAGTCATTTTCAAAATCCGCCTCGAGTATCGTTCCACAAGTGCATTGCTCAACGCTGATTCTTGGAGCTAACATCAGTTTGTCTCGGGAAGGGTTAGAGACTGTGGAAGGGCATCTAATCCATTGGCTGGTCATCCTGGAAGTCGTGGCGATATTTTATGGCGGCAGGAAAATCCCTGAAGTCATGCGTCGCCTCGGTGAGGATATTAATCGCCGAGGTGGACCGCCGACCCATCCACTTCCTGTGTCACGTCGCATAGAAACTTCCCGCGGTTCGGGGGACCCAAACGGGGCGCGCAACTGGCAAGCCCTCATTAGGCGTTTGCGTCTTCGGCGTCCAAGTTGAACCTCGACCTTTAGAAACCTATTGCAGACCTCAGCGAGGTTGACAAGGGTTGCACGAAGAATCTTCATTGGCCCAATGTCCAATACTCGATTGAAGAATAAAGCGATTGTCGGACAAGTGCGCCCTATTGCTTGTGACTGACCCAGGGCCACGCGCTATAGCGTATCCCGGCTGCCGCACAAAAGTCTCGGACACCAGAAAGAGAGACTCCCACGGCCATCAGGATCATGACCCACCGCAGGGCTTCACTGATTGGTGCTGGAGAATACACAAATCCTGTCGGTTTTGCCCACCATGTTCGGAGAGTAGGCACCATGTTTGCTAACATCGCTCCATAGGCTATCCATGATTCCGTGCATTGCTCGCTCACCCGCGTACACTCCGCCTAGTGGCTTGCGAATCCAGTCCTCGATAACAAAATCCCAGAGGGTGAGAACGACCTCAGCGAACAGTAAGGCAACAAGCAACACTAAATACCAGCCCTCCCATGCCACCCAAGGAAGTCCCGCGAGTAAGACCGCATATACGAAATCACGGAAAGCATGAAGTCGCAGTTCTGATCTCGCTCGCGGTCCCAGAGCGGGTAGTTTTGCTCGCCACTCATGATAGTAAAGTGTGTCAAACGCGCCAAAGAACGCGAGCACTGCGAGGAGGTGCAAAGAGATCTTCATAACTGTCAGGTAGCTATTTGCTCAAAGTTAGCAATCTTTCCTCAACTCTACGAATCCTCTGCAAGCTTTGCCCCTCGAATCAATTTCTGTAGGTGCAGGGAGATAAGGTGTGCCCGTCTGCCGAAGATCGCTCAATTGCTTCTCTGCATGTCTAGCTCGTCGAAGTAACTCTTGAATTGCATCTGTATCGTGCGGGCGATGTGGCTTCCAGTCGAACAGTTCTTCTAAGAATTCCGACGAGGCGCAATCATCCACGTCCAGTACTTCGGCTGGACTTCGCTGCCGTCGGTACGGACGTTGTTCACTCCATGTAGGCTGAGCGAGAAAAGAACCACGTAGCCGCGAAGCTTGCTGTTCTCCGATCTTGGCCAAGAGCAAAAACCGCTCGATTGGATCACTCTTTTTGGCGAGCGCTTTCCTGTCCTTGTCCGGCAGGCAGCCGTTAAGCGCTCCAACTTGGGAGCATAAGAGGCCCATCACAATTAGGGTCGTCACGAGCAATGGCTTACCGGCCTACTTTGTCATTCATAATTCGCGCTTATAGGTAAATTGCGTAGCCGAGCAGGCCCTCCAGGAAGAAAACAAAAAGGTCCGCAGATTCTATGTGATCGAGATCGTAAGAACCCTTCACTATTCCGCGTTCGACTGGCCTTGCAGTTCATCGTCAAAACGACAGCGGCCTCCTCGAACTCCATGCGAGGGTTTCGCGTTGGTGAGCGCAAAAGTGAACGGCGCGTGGTATTGCATTTATTTCCGATTCGTTCTGACATAGCTCTCCGAGTCTCTTCGCCATTCGCCAAAGGATGGATGAGGAGACACAGGATTATCGGTTCGAGATCTGTGCCAAAACGCGGCGTAAACCATCGTGCGTACGTGCCTAGGATGAATACGCACTTGGCGAAGAACGCAGTCAAGCCAACCCTCCTTATTCGCCCTCGATAGAATATGGTCCCTGCCCCAATTGAACAGACGTTGCCAACTCTTCGATTTGTGTTCGTATGCAGCTGCAATCTCTCTACTCGCAAATTCGAACAAGCCGGGACACTCTTGCTCCAATTCCAGGGCGATGTGCGTTGGCAGTTGGGATTTCGACGTTTGAAAAAGTGGGCGCAGCCAATAGACGAATGCCTCAAAGTCGAGGTACTTCTCAACAGCCTTCGCTACCGCTGCGCAGCTGACATCACCCTGGAGTTTCCAGTTCAAGGCTGAACGCCTCCACTGCACCAAGGTGGGAAATGACGCAGGCCGTCGTTTCCTCCATTCGTTGTTGCGATGCTCCCAATATGTCCAATACCCCTGGGAGCGAGCGTCTCGGAATCCATAGAACACGAGCACATCAAGCCACCCTTCCTCTTTTGCAAACCCGAAGGCTCGATTGTGAACCCATGAAAGCAGCGCGAGACCCAGCAGTTTCGGCTTGTTTGAACGAGCCACTTCTTCCATGAAGCCCGGACACCGCTTTCGCAGAATTGCTTCAAGCCAGGAAGGAGCACTGCCTTCCAATTCCAGAATGGCGCGGGCCCAAAGGACGAATGCTTGCCAGCGGAGGTATTCATCGTACGCCTTGCGGAAGCGATCCCAGGGAACCTGCATCAGTTGTCGGCGGGCTTGCCGACTGGCAATGTGCCCGACTCTTCTTTCGAGCTTGGAAAACTTCGCTGTCTTCATTTGCTTGCACGTTACACCGCTGCCTTGAAAATCTGGCACCGAATCGGCGTGAGCTTCCCGAGGCTACAGAGAATCGATAACAGGTTCAAGTGGGTCAAAGACAACGCGTCACGGTGAAACTCGTCGCGTGAGGAGTCCTCGGGACAAAAGGGTGCCACATCTGTCTACAAAGCTTGGCACAAAACCAAAGTCGCATGGTATATCGCGTGCATCAGAGCCGAAGCTGTGGTGGAACCCGATTTGACTAGGGTCCACCCAAACGCAGTCCCCGTCGTCAAGAAGCAAAGCCATTGCACAAAACTGCGGCCGTGGATATGACGGAGATAGTCGGTCCGGTCGTGCGGGCAACTATCGGAAGCAAGCTGCCACGAAAAAGAGACTCTTCGATGATTGGTCCAAGCAACCCGTCGAGGAGAATCAGGTTCCACACGTGGATCACATGAGTGGTTGGAGTCGTGGCATGAGCAATGACGTCGACTCCAATTCCAAGCCCGATTCCGTTCACCAAGGCGCCAACAAGATGAATTCGACCAGGCCAACTCCATCCAAGACATTTCCAGACTCCTCTTCCGTGGCGGAGTCGAACGATGGCGTACAGCGATCCTAGTAGAGACAAGGAAATTGTGAGATGGAAGGGAAGCGTCGGATTGTCGAGCCTGGTCTGACTGAGCAGATGCAGATGAACTCCAATGCGGAACATCATCGCTAGGAAGAAGGCAGCAACGAAAAAGAAGCCGATGTCCGCGTAACTTAAAGCGGCGCTTACCTCGAGGGTAGACGGAAGCTTCCACCGAGGGCGCTCTTCGACGGTAATTTTCGCTCGTTCGGAACCGCTTGTGCCCTCAGTTTCTGCAGCAAGTGCAGCCCGCGGAGAAAACTCCTCGGTTTTCTTTGTATTGGCGTTCATCTCAGGGCTGTCGTTCGGGGGAATCTGTCACGCGAAGATCCTGAAATTCCGGAACCATCTCAAAGGCGTTGGCTGGCACGCAGACTGCCTCTGCGAATTGGTCGATTCGCTCTGTAGAGACATTCCCGAGAAACCGTGCCCCGATTCGTACGTGCGTGATTCGGGTCGGGTCAAGTCCCATCAGCCGAGCGCAAGTAGCATCCGCCGCCACCGGATCATCGGCCAGGACAATTCGGTTGAGCGGCCGCGGGTGTCCATTCAACGGTCCGTTTCCTTCCATTGCCACAATCGCATCGGCAATAACGAAGTGAACCGGCACTGTGGCGCAGACGTCGAGGATACTTTCCTGAATTCCTCTCCAATGAAGAATGTTCTTTGGCCAGCCGTACTTTGCTCCGGGCACAACGCCAAACATGTTTTTCATGCTGAGAGTGACACCCGACCAGTGGTGCGTCTTCACTTTTGGCATGGACACGACGAAATCGGCCTCTAACACGGTCCGGGGCAACCATATGCGATTCATGCCTGTGTAAGTTGCGAGAAGGGGTGTTGCTGCCAACTCATCGCGATTCAAGTCAACAAACGGAACTTTCAGTTGTCGCAGTTCTTCGCTAAAGCCGCTCTCGAGGAGAACTAGCTCTGTATCCCTCTGGTGCCCAGGTCCTTCACCGACCAGCAGGTTCTTTGCACCGAGGCGGCGGAAGCACTCGACCGCAGCGCAGACCAAGAGAGGATGAGTGTTGATGTGGTTTCCGGCGATGTAATCGACCAGGTTCGGTTTGAGTAGGACAGTTTTCCCACGAAGGTCCAGGTGAAAAAGCTCCAACCCGGAATGCAAAATGCTTTCCAGGTTGTGAGAATAGGATTCGGCCCTGAGAATCGCCACCCGGGAGCGCGGCCGCCTCCGGGTTACGCGGTACTTGGGACGGTTCAGCAGGGCGGTAGTGGAGGCGCCGACAGCCAGACCGAGCGAGGCCGTCAAGAATGTCCTTCGATCAAGTTTCATGAGCTACTCGAAATGCGTTGTCCCTTGCAGCACTACGGAGCGCGAGCGAAACGACGGCGAGAGTCGCACAATCGTTAACCTCGGCGTTGTCGACAACAGAAGAGAGGCGGTCGGTCAAAAGTACCGTGGGGCGTCCAAAGGCGTCGAGGGCGAGGATCGTCCAGGCAAGGCTCCATGGGGCGAAGCAGGTCTCGGCGCGTCGCTCAAGCCAGTCAACGCTTGCAGTTATGAAATTGTTTGGGGGTTCACTAGATAGAGAGAGCAGAGCCAGGGCCGTTGCATCGGCATGGGGAGCGAGCGGAAATCCGTAGACGACGCCGTTGCCCGCGTTCCATCCTCCCTCAGGGCAAATTCGGTCGTACAACATTTCCACGCCGCGCCGGATACGAAGCTGTGCAAGGTCCTGTTGCGAAATGCCACGGGCATGCTTCAAGGCGAGGAGTGAATAGGCAGTCGGCACCACCCAGCTGCCTGTCTCTGGCATCCAGGGCCAGCCAAACTTGTCAGGATCAAAGCGGACGTGACGATCGCTGGTTCGGAACTTCCATTTCCACAGCCAATGTGACTCCCATCCTCGGGACTCTATCAGCCACTGGACCGCCCGATTGGTGACCATCTCTTGGGCACAACAGCGGTTAAGAGCAAAGAAAACCAGCCCCGTCAGTCCAGACCCTCCTGCGTCGTCACCACTGAAGACAGGCCAACTACCGTTGGCGGTCTGACTGCGAAGTAGAAACCGGACAGCTGCGTCCCGTTCGCGGACCGAGCTGGACGGCAATGCCAGGAGGGCCAAGGCCGTGGGTTCGATGGCCGACTGCGTCGTAGGTGAGCTGAAGGACCAGCCTCCCTCAGGCAGTTGGCGGTCGATGAGGTCCTGAACGCAAACGTGATTCAGCTCTTGAATGTCGTGCACGCGTTGGGTTCTACGGGAGAACTACCAGATTGTCAAATCTCCGTATCGCGCCATCTAAAATGTAACCAGAGGGGACAACGTCGCGCCATTTAAGATGTAACCCGAGACAAAGAAGATTTGGGGAGGGTTCATTTGGGGCGCAAGGGGAAATGGGAGTATTTCCGAG
>Ga0307476_10000146_pt1 | contig 68474 bp, 59 predicted proteins | sample atmos_gasesECM2C_2_FD_203314 | JGI IMG/M metagenome (GOLD analysis project Ga0307476, IMG submission 203314) | Hardwood forest soil microbial communities from Morgan-Monroe State Forest, Indiana, United States - atmos_gasesECM2C_05 | ecosystem: Environmental > Terrestrial > Soil > Temperate... | reverse complement strand
GTTTATCCCTGACGATTACTTTCCCGTGTACAGATCGGGAAATTCCTGGCGCAAGTGCTCAACCTTAGGAGCATCGTTGAACATGATGTACGGTTGATTCGGATGGAGCTCTGCGTAGTTCTGGTGGTAGGACTCAGCGGGGTAGAAGGCCTGCAAGGACACAACTTTGGTAACGATGGGGCGCGGGAATACTCCAGCCTTGTCGAGCTGAGAAATGTAGGCCTCGGCAATGTGTTTCTGCTCGTCGTTCGTGTAAAAGATTGACGAGCGATATTGCGTGCCTTCATCGGGACCCTGACGATTGAGTTGCGTGGGATCGTGCGCGACCGAGAAGAACACACGCAGCAGTTCGCCATAAGTGATCTGTGAAGGATCGTAGACAATTTGCACAGACTCGGCGTGCCCGGTTTCTCCGGTGCTGACGATTTCGTATTCGGCATTCTTGGCCGAGCCCCCGGAGTAGCCAGAGGTTGCGCTGATCACGCCCTTCACGTGCTGGAAAACCGCCTGAACGCCCCAGAAACATCCGCCGGAAACGACGGCGATCTGCTTGCCCGCTGTGGTGGCGCGAGGAGCGTCCTCGGTGGGCGCGGGCAGTGCACCGGATGATGCCGGACTGGCTTTGGCACTACATGCTGTGCCGCCGAGTAGCGAAGCAAGAAGGATCAGAACAAGCCGAATAGAAGATTGCATTTTATTTTCCCCTCGTGAAGTACGGAATTCGTGGGCTGTCAGATTGGAGTCAAGAGCGCGACAAAAGTTTCATGGTCCGCCCGCTAAAGGACGGAGCGGCGACAGAGATATAGCAAGCTACGTCTCTACGACCACAACTTCCTGCTTGCTTTTTCGCCTTCTGTTCGCCAATAATGGCGCTATGGCCATCACACGCAGGCAGCGGGAAGTGTATGACTTCATTTCGCGATTCGTGGCGGAGCACGGATATTCTCCGTCGTTCGAGGAGATTGGCAAAGGGCTGGAGCTGACTTCTCTGGCGACCGTGCATAAGCACGTCACTAACCTGGAGAAGAAAGGACTGCTCACCCGCGACTACAACCGCAGCCGCTCAATCGATCTGCTGCCACCCAAGGGACGGCTGAAGCAGGCGATGAGCGTGAATACTGGCCTGGTGCTGCCACTGCTGGGACGCATCGCGGCCGGGATGCCGATTGAAGCGGTGCAGAATAACGAAACTATCTCGTTGGCCGACTTTGTGCGTTCGAAAGAAGTGTTCGTGCTCGAAGTCCGCGGCGACTCGATGCAGGATGAAGCCATTCTCAACGGCGACTACGTGCTGGTCGAGAAGGCGCGCACGGCGCACAACGGCGACATCGTGGTCGCTTTGGTAGATCAGAGCGATGCCACCCTGAAACGCTTCTACCGCGAGGGCGACAACATCCGCCTGCAGCCTTCGAACGTAACCATGCAGCCGATCATCGTTCCGGCGGCGTCAGTCGATGTGCAGGGGCGGGTAATCGGTGTGCTCAGGAAGTATTAGCAGTTGTCGCGGGCCGTCGCCTTAAGGCGTATGGAAGTCAACTTGGACGGCGATTTCCACGGCAACGGGTCCGTGCCCTTTTTGTTCCGCAGGTTTGAATTTCCAAGTCCTGATCGCGGCTACAGCCTCCTCGTCCAATCCAGCGCCCAAGGGTGAAAGGATGTGCACGTTGCGGGGAGTTCCCTGGTCGTCGACGATCAGTCCGAGCGTCACCACACCCCGTAGGCCAGTCTCTCTCGCCAAGCCGCTGAACTGAGGCTCTGGAGTGAAGGTTGCTCTTGGAGGGGAAATGTCGTTGCCCACACGAAATACAGAAGCTATCTGGTGCTCAGACAAATTGGGCTCGCCTTTCTCTGGAATCGCGTGCGGGTCGGAATGAGGATTCACTCCTGGAACCGTGAGTAGCTCCGCTGAGAAATGACAACCGGCATACTTCGGATCATTCACGTCCTTGAGGCCTCCGGCGACACAAGTCTGCCAATACCAAGGGACGCTCGCGGCCAGGCTGTCTTGGTCGGTCAAAAAGATCTTCGCCGCGACAGCATCCACTTCCTCGATCGGGTTGCCAGGTCCAAGTTTGGCCTCAATTTCAATACCGGGCATTTCATTCCTCTTCTCTGGACTGTCGGCCCGAAACAGAAAGCCTTGGCCGACCGAAATCACGGGCATTCGTCGGCCCGTAAACTTAAGGGTCTGACCGTGAGCTTTCGCTCCGGTAACAAGAACAAATCCGTCTATGGTCCAAGACCCAGGAGAAGGCTTGCCGAGAGGTGTGCCGCTAGCGTCATAGTGTAGCCAGCCATCGGAGTAAAAGCCGCGAAGCAGAAAGATTTTATGTTGATATTGATTTTGCAGATGTCGATCGACGTCTGACGTCAGGGCGTGAGCGGTAAAGGCAAGGAGGACGATATTCAGTTGTACAGCAATCATGCGCGAGCGGAGCGACATGTCTGCATTTTAGGCCGCGGGGTTCACCATTGCACAAGAAAACGCCCCGGTGGACACGTCCCGGGGCGTCGAACTCGATCAGAAGTCCTCGTTTATCCGATATGCTTGTTCAAAGCCTGGGCGATGGTGTCCTTCGGCTTATAGCCGACGATTTGTTCGACGACCTGGCCTCCCTTGAACACTAAAAGCGTCGGGATGCCGGTGACTTTGTAGCGCATGGGGGTCGCGCTGTTAGAGTCGACGTCCATCTTGCCGATCTTGATTTTGCCCTGATACTCGGTCGCCAGTTCCTCGACAATGGGGGCGATAGCCCGGCAGGGGCCGCACCAAGTTGCCCAGAAGTCCACTAGGACGGGCTTGTCCGATCTCAAAACATCCTGGTCGAAGTTTGCATCGGTGACTTCGACGATTCCATTACCTGCCATTTTCTTCTCCTCGTTGTAAACGTTAACGCCAGTCGGCGACCCGCTCAGAGCAGTGCAGCCGGACGCTGGTATGAGTGCCTCCCCTGCGGGACTACAACTCAGTAGTTTAGCACTTCCATTCGATGCAGGCGCGATGCTGAAAGTCGCAGCAAAAGGCAGGATGCCACGGTTGGCCGCAATTGCGGAAACAGGCCGGTTCGTCTGCCTGGCCGGCGGTTCCGCGATATCGGAGTCATCGGCTGTCTGGTAACATCGTTCGTCCCCGCCGAGGGTGACTCCCTTTTCCGAAGATGACTTCTCGCACCAGCGCTTTTCTTGCAGCCGCGGCAATCCTGGTGGTGGTCCGGATTGTCATGTGGATGGCGAAGCGCCGCGGGAATGCTTTTTTCGAAGGGGATCAAAGTGAAACGCCGGAGTGGCATCCCTACCGTCTGTTGCTGGCAAGCTTTCTTACCCTGTTTGCGGAATTGGCCTTCATTCGCTGGATCGCGGTTGAGGTGCGGGTCTTCGCCTACTTCAAGAACCTGGCTCTGCTGCTTTGCTTTCTCGGCTTCGGACTGGGATGCGCTATGGTGAAACAAAGGTCCCGATGGTTTCCCGCTCTTGAAGGGTTCCTGGGGCTGCTTCTTGTGATCCGAATTCCCTGGCAGGGTGGGCGTCTTCTCGAGGGCTTGTCGCAGAGTCTGGGCGGAGCCGGCGATGTCGGCATCTGGTCCACGCCCGAGGGTACAAACTGGGGCTATTTTCTGTCTGGCGCGTTGCTGGCGGGTTGTCTGTTCCTGCTGATCGTGTCTGTATTTGTCCCCCTCGGACAAGTCGTGAGCCGTGAAATGGATCGCGCGCCCAGTTCTCTGCGCGCCTATTCGTGGGACTTGCTTGGCAGCGTCATCGGAGTCTCGGCTTTCTTCCTCGTAAGCAGGTGGATGCTTCCACCTTCCGCGTGGATGGGCATTGTTCTCGTCGGATTTGCACTTCTCCAGACGAACCGCAGGGATGCCGCTCTGGTCGCAAGCTTGCTGCTGCCGGCGCTTTTGCTGCTGCACGAACCTGCACAGCCGAATCAGGAAATCTTCTGGACGCCTTACCAGCAAATCCAGTACACGCGCGGGCACACCGCGAACGGAGATTCCTGGGGTGGCGAGATGCTGGTGAATCACACCTTGTATCAACGCGTAGTAGACCTGTCGCCGCAGTTTCTTGCCCGCCATCCCGCGTGGCAAAAAGATATTGACAACAATCCCTACAACTTGCCGTTCCGATTTGCGATTCCTTCTCCGAGCGTTTTGGTCGTCGGCTCAGGCACAGGAAACGATGTCGCTGCTGCCTTAAGAAACGGAAGCCCGACGGTCGATGCCGTAGAAATCGATCCCGCGATTCTCGACCTCGGCAGGCGCGAGCATCCGGAGCGCCCTTACGAATCGCCGCGCGTGAACGTTCATCTGGGAGACGCGCGCAGCTTTCTCAAACGCACCAGCGAGCACTACGATCTGATTTTGTTTGGATTGCTCGATTCTCACGCCCAGTTTTCCGATTATTCCAATATGCGGATCGATAATTTCGTCTACACGGAAGAAGCGTTCCGTGAGGCCGTCCGTCATCTTTCTTCGAACGGAGTCATTTTCGTTAAGTTCCAGGTGGATCGCCCCTGGCTGGGCGCGCGGTTGGTCGAGATGTTGCGCGCGACCCTCGGGAGTTCTCCGGTGGTATTTAGCGCGGACGCCACGTACTCCCTGCCATCGACATGTTTCGTCGCTTCGGCCGGACAGCGAGTAAACGAAGCGTTGGCGGCCGACCCGCGGCTAGTGGAATTCGTCGGCAAGAATCGCAGGGTCTTGTCAGACACAGTTCCGATCACGACCGATGACTGGCCTTACCTTTATCAGCGCGATCGCCGGATCCCTCGTACCTATTACTCCGTGAGCGTGTTGGTCATTCTGATCGCAGTCATCCTGTATATGCGGGTTCGGCGAACGGACCACACCCACACCAACTTTTCACTGTTCTTTTTTGGTATGGGCGCCGGCTTTCTGTTGCTTGAAACTCAGATCATCAGCCGCCTGGCTTTGTTTTTCGGGACAATCTGGCAGGTGAACGGAATCGTGATCTCGACCCTACTACTGGCTCTTTTGCTCGCGAATGCAGTTGTCGGAAGGGCAGGAGCGTTGTCGAAGTCATGGATTTGGGCGGGCCTCGTGGCCTCGTTGGCCTTTGCTTACTGGTTCCCGTTTGATCGAACCGCAGCCGCGCCCGCGATTGTCGGGATGATGGCCATCGGAATATTTTCAATTCCCGTGCTGTTCGCCGGAATCCTGTTTTCCACCGAGTTTCGAAATGTCGACTCGCCCAGTGCCGCACTCGGCGCAAATATACTGGGCGCGGTTACTGGCGGGCTTTTGGAGAATCTTTCTCTGCTCTTTGGATTGCGAGCCTTGCTGCTGGTGGCTATCGTGCTCTACTGCGTGGCCGGGTTTGGATTGTGGCAGCGCCAGAAGCATACGGCCTAGTGTGGGGCAGAGTGCGGTGGTTCGCCGCCCGCGGGCTTGGATGCGGGCGTCATCGATTTGATGAAGCTCACCAGTTGCCAGCGCTGGGCTTCCGGCAGTTTGGACCAGACTGGCATGCCGCGGCGAACCACGCCGTTGGTCAGCAGCCAGAACAGCGTGCCGGGAGTGGCCCGTTGCACTTCGTCGGCGAGCAGGCTGGGAGCCTTCCTGGTGCCTTCGGCCATGTCTCCGTGGCACTCGGCGCAATGCAAGCTGAAAAGTTTGCTCCCGGCGGCGGCTGCATCGGGATCCGTTGCGAGGGGATTACGGCGAGTAGCCGCCTTCTTCGGGGCCTTCGCCAGTTCGGTATAAACGGAATTGTTTTTCACGGCGGGATTGGAACGATCCTGCGCGCAAGCAACGCCGCGTGTAAGAGCAAGAAGCAAGACAAGAGTGAATGTTTGCGGCCTCATTGGCGACCTCCAAACAGGCGGCTCACGGCCGCGCCGAATCCTGAGAATTCGCGCGAAACGCCCCAGCGCAGAAGAAAGCGATGGCTATTGTCGTTGAGGCCAAACCCGGGCGATAGGCGCAGTGTCCAATCGGAAGGCAGGTTCCAGGCGATCACCGGCGCCAGGTAATGCGAAGTGTTGTGCAGACCGAAACTGTAGCGGTCGCCCAGGCCGCCATACATCTCGACTCCTGCGATGAAATTCTCCGGGCAGAAACTACAGCGCTGGGCAGAGGCTTTCAGAGCGAGAGGCCGACTGGCGCCGATCGCGTAGCCGAACTCCCAGGGGTTTCCGCCGGTGACGTTCTTGGTGGCGATTGTGTTTTCGGCGACGTTCCAACCGTCGAAGGTACTCGACAGCAGCAGTTTGCTTTCGATCTCGTGATCGTGTTCCTGCCGGGCGATGGCGTTGGGCACGGCGTAGTCTGCTTCCACATCGTGGCCCTCGACTTCTTTCAGAATCTTGTCGGCGCCGCTGGTCTGCTCATATTCGATGTAGAGCACGGGATTGATGAAGTGCTCGCGCTGGAGCAGGCGAAAACGATTCTCCCAGCGAAAGCCGGTGAAGAGCGTGCTGTCGTTGAACGTAGTTTGCCCATCGAAATAAAGTTCCGTGGTCCACCAGGCGGTTGCGCCGTATTCGAACTCAGCCCAGAAGGCGTGAAAATCATTGCCGGCACGCTGCGTGCCGAACGTAGAGAAGTATTCGACCTCGAGACTGCCGGGCTCCTCCAGATAGTGATCGTAGGTGACGATGTACGGACTCTCCTGGGCGTGCAGGGGGAGAGCGCCAACAAGCAAGACCAGGCCCAGCAGGCCGAGGGGAAGCGCCCGCGAAGACCGGCAAACAGCAGTGGCTTCCGAGAACAGCCAGACGGGGAATGAGGAGTGCTGGTGGAGCGTAATGGGAAGCAAGAGGAGTTTTGATTTCCTTTCGTGGCGGCGATGGCTGCGTTTTCTAGTTGCAACTCAGTCGCATCTAAACTACTATTCGATCTTGACGGATGGCTCACCCTACCGTCAAGTTCCAGCGCGCGATTTCGTCGCAGCACGATTGCGACTACGTGCGACAGTAGTAGGCGGCAGCATGCCACTTCCTCAGACCGAAATGCCGGGCCGGTTGCAAGCGCACTTCGCCGAGCGCGGAATCCGGATGACGCAGCAACGCCGCGCCATTCTGAGCGTGATCGAAACGGCCAACAAGCATCTCGATGCCAGCCAGATTCTGCGTAAGGCGCAGAAAATCGATGCCAGCGTCGACCGCAGCACGGTATACCGCACCTTGCGACTGCTGAAGCGGCAAGGGCTCATCGACGAACTCGACCTGATGCACATCAACGGCGAAGGCCACTACTACGAGCGCAAACTGGAGCGCGACCACATCCACATGGCCTGCCTGCGCTGCGGCAAAATCACCGAATTCGTGAGCGACAGTTTTGAGAGGCTGAAGCAGCAAGTCGAGAAAGACTGCCGCTTTCGCGTGCTGGTTTCGCGGCTGGAGATGGGCGGGTATTGCTCGGCCTGCAGGGGATCAAGATAGTTCTCCGTCCAGCGTTAACCGTCGGCGCGCGGAACTCCGCTCCGGCCTGAACTTGGCTCCAGAATAAGAAAAGCGCCCTCGACTTTTTCAAGTCCAGGACGCCTCGGCAGCCCTCCCCCAGAACTGCCAAACCACGAGATGGATATTAGAATCCCCTTCATCTGGTGTAAATGTCACTACAGTAACTTAGTTAGCGCAAAGCTAAGTTGAGGGCTGACCGAAGTAACTTGGAGAACTCTACGTGAGACGCTGGGCCTACTGCTTCTGCCAGGTTTGGCCGGCGTCAGCGGTCGTCCAGACTTCCGCCGTAGAGGTCGAGAGCTTTCCGTGCTGCGGGTCGGCGAAGTCGAGGCTGACCACATCGGCGCTAAGCGCTCTGCCCGACGCCACTGGGACAATGCGCGTCCAGAGGGTGCCGGCATCTACTGAATGATAGAGGGCGCCGCCTGAACCACCCACCCACACATCTGAGCCAGCGACGGCGAGGGCGTGGAAAATCGGAGATGCCGGAATCTTCCGGGCTTTCTCCGCGTCTTTCGCCTTTGCGCTCGAGGTTTCGGCGGCAACTGCCAGACTCGCGGCGTACAGCGCCGGATTCGCGTTGACATCGACCGGCTGCCAGGTCCTGCCTTGATCAGAGGAACGCTGCAAGCGGCCGCCCGAATCGAGTTTCCAGAAAGTCTCCAAACCGCCCGGCACCAGGGTAGCCATTTGGATGGTGTTGCGACCATTCATGGGGATCTGAGCGCTTACACCCTTCGTAACGGGCCCGCCCACGCTCGTGCTCTCGGTTTGAACCTGTGCGGCCTCGGCAGAAACCTCCACCGTCTCTGAAACGCTGCCAGGGCTCAAACTGAGGCTGTACATCTTGGGCTGATTGGCGTCATAGTGAAAGTCCCTTACAGTCGTCGTGAATCCCGGCGCTTCGGCCGCGACTTTATAGTTTCCCGTGGGCAGGCCGGCCACCAACCATATCCCTTGAGAATTGGTGATCGTGGTGGTAGCCCCTCCCATCGTCGAGGGTGTCACTGTAACCCGCGCACTGGAAACCCCCGCTCCTGTGGGATCAACGACATACCCGCCGATCTGCCCAGGAGCGGGCAGCGGCAAGGGTTTGGCCCTTTCCACGGTCGGCTTGTCCGACGATGGCTGCGGCGCCGGAGCTTCATATTGGAGCAAAGTGGTATTCGTATTCTGAGCAAGCGTGGCGAGGTCGGCCGTCGCCGCTCCGGACGCCGCCATGTCCTGATTGGCCGCGGTCGGACTAGCCGCTGGAGCCTGGCCACGTACGGTAAGTGCCCCCGCAACTTCCTGCTTGCTGGCCGCAGTTGACGGCACCGGTGCCGCTGCCTGGTTCTGCGCCGTGTTCTGTTTCCACTGATTCGGAGACATCTGGTTCGCCGACATGGGGCCATGAAGAAGTGACCCGTGAAACTGGCCAACCCCGCCACCAGCAGTGCCTCCAACCCGAGACTGGAAGGCATTTGCCGTCGGCATCTCGACGCCAGGCTGGCTCTTTTTGTCGCGAACTGGAGCATTGTCCATCACCAAAGAATCGGCAACCGCCGGGGGTGTGGACAACTGAACCTTTTCACGTTCACGCTGTTCAGCAGACAGCGATGGCGGAGGCGCCGGCGTTGCCGACGGACGATCCTTGGCATCGGTAGTGACAGCTTGTGGGACAGGCGCCTTGTTAGACGCGGACATCGTCCCAGCCCCGAAACGCTGTTGATAGCGCAGGATCCCGACCGAGGCAATGATAACAACGCCAGCTGCCACAAACGCCCAGCGCAGAGCGGGCCAGGTCAGCCAGCCGGTCGGCGAGGGCTTCATCGCTCTCTCGGCAGGCTCCATCGCGGGCAAAGCCAGAGCCACGATGCCGCGGCAGTCTCCGCAGCGCGCCAGGTGCTCGAGCACGACGTCTCGTTCGACTTCAGGCAGCGAATGTTCGGCGAAGGCTGTCAGCAGGTCCGCGTCGGGATGATTGACGGCGGGCGTTGCCGCCCTCAGCCGCTCGCGCACGATTTTTGGGACATTTTCCATTCCAGCTAGCATTTCAGCTTCCAGCGATCGACCTAAGCTCCTCAGAACACGGTCTTTTCCCTCTATCCTTCACCCTCCGGAACCCGTGCTTCCACTCTCTTTTCAGAGAACGCCGGCGGAGACGAATCTTGCGCCAAACTACGGCGAATATCCAGCTGCAGGTCGCGTACGTCGACTTCCAAGGCCTCTTCGGCCTGGCGCCGCGACATGCCGCGCCGCGCCAGGGCCGCAACGATCTGTTTGCGCAAAGATTTGGCCAGCTTGTCGAGTTTGCGGCTGATCGTGGACTCGTGCACGCCGAGCATCCGGGCTATTTCGGCCAGAGTGCGGCCATCGAGATAATACGCACTCAGCACCATGCGGTCTTCGCCGGAAAGAAAGGCCAGGACCTCGTCAGTGGCCTGCCCCAGGCGCTGGTCGGCAGCGGGAACAGGATCGGGCTCAGGAGCGCGGAATTGAATGCCCTCTTCCGATTCCTCGTCGAGGCTCACGAGACGTTTCGTGCGGCGGTAGCGGTTGACGTATTCCTGCGCCAACACGGTTCGCAGCCAGCCCTCGAGCGATCCGCGGCCCGTGTAGGAAGCGAGTTTCGAGACGCGCTTCCCGTCACGGGTAGTGGTGCCGTAAAGATCGGCATAGAGTGTGTCGGCCAGTTCGCGAGCGGCGGAGTCTTCACGAGCAATGCGTAGGGCCGAGAGATAGAGCTTTTCGCGGAACCTGGTAAGGAAGACTTCCCATGCTGAGTTGACCCCTGCGGCGCACGCACGGGCGAGCGCGAGCTCGTCTACCCGCAGGCTCAAAAAAAACGTGCGGATTTCCGTCTCGGAGGTTGTCGCCGTGGTGTGCTTAGAGCCCACCTCGCAGAGGATCACCGCAAAGGATTCGCGCGTAAGACCAACCTTCTCGCAGCCGCCTTTGGCGTGGAGATCCACCAGCAGTTCGTTGACGACAGATTGCATGGCGGAGTTTGGTTTGGTCGAACTCATGTTTGGTCGAACGCGTGCTGGGTCGAACCCATGCTCTGCCGAACCAATGCTTCTTCGAACCTGACGCCCCGGCTGGTCTTAACCCGCACCCCGCGCCGCTTTGCACTCGTCGCAGGGACAGATTTCCCGCAGAAACTTCCACGAGTAGAGGCCGAGATCGTGGTTATCGTTCCAGGAAAACTTGATCGCGTATTTGCCCACGCCTTCCGCGGATAGTGGCTTGGCGTTAGGCTTGAAAATCAACAGCGCGCCCGGTGCGGCGGCGATAGGATCGCCCGGTCGACGGCCAGCCTTCCCACGCTCGTCCTCGCAAATGGCGCAAGGGCAGGCGTCGCGCAAGTAGACAAAGTTGTAGTGCGACGCATGGCCGTCATTCCACTCAATATCGACCCCGGTGCCGGTCGTAAGATTCACCTTCACCGACTTAGGATCGGTGGCCGCCGAGGCGGCTTGGAGTGGCGACTGCATGGAAACCAGTATCGCATGAGACGCCTTGTCGCTTATAGTGGAATGGTCGCAGGGTGCTGCAAGTAACCAGATTTGAGTGGCCCCAATTTTAAGTGGCCCAGACAGACCCGGGCCTGTCTTTTGTCCGCGCCGACCTGCCATTGCCCGATCCAGCGAATTTCCTGTAAGATTTAGGTTTGCCCTACAAGTTCAGAATTCTTCGGGAGTCGTCATGGCACAACAATGTGATATCTGCGGCAAGAAGCCGCAAGCGGGAAACCGCATCAGCCACGCCCACAACGTCACCAAGAGGCGCTGGAACATCAATCTGAAGCCGGTGCATGCCCGCGTGGGCGCGGCCACCAAGCGTATGCGCGTCTGCACGTCCTGCCTGCGCAGCGGCAAAGTCGTCAAAGCGTAAAGCCCTTAACCGCAGAGGACACAGAGTTCCAGGGAGGATTTCACTCCTCAGTGGCCCCCTGTGCCTTCAGTGGTCGGAGATTCCGGTTTCACGCTGGAGCAACTGTATGTCGAAGATGAGCGTGGCGTTAGGCTGGATGATGTCCTTAAAGCCGGTCTCGCCGTAAGCCAACTCCGGCGGGATGCGCAGCTGCCGCTTGCCGCCGACCTTCATGCCAGCAACACCTTCGTCCCATCCCTTGATGACGTTGCCCTCGCCCAGCGTAAATTCGTAGGGCGAATTCGCGTCAACTGAGCTGTCGAACTTCTTGCCGGTGGTAAGCCATCCGGTGTAGTGCACTTTGACGTGGTCGCCGGCTTTAGCAATGGGACCGAGTCCGAGTTTGATATCCCAATACTGCAGGCCGGATTCAGTCTTGACGCCATCCCCCGTGACCTTGGTAGGAGCGTTCGTGTTGGGGCGAACCTGGATCGACCTGTGAGTGGGCGTTTGCGCGAAGAAGACGGCGGCGGCAAGAACGAAAAACGCGATTAGATTCTTCCTCATACTCGCTCCTCCCAACGAATCGAATGGTAGAGAATCACGGAGATTTTGACCTTCTTCTGCGCTCCTCCGTCTCCTTTGTGGTTGCTTCGTTTATCCCAGCGCGATAACGTCGATCTCTACCAGAACGTCCTTCGGCAAGCGTGCGACCTCAACGGTCGAGCGTGCCGGTGGCGCTGTGCTGAAGTACTTGCCATAGACGGCATTCATCGCGGCGAAGTCCCCCATGTTCTTCAGGAAGACGGTCGAGCGCACGACCTTCCCCAGCCCACTGCCGGCGGCTTCCAGAATCTCCGACAGATTGCGGAGCACGCGGTCGGTCTGCTCGGCCACGTCTCCGGTGATGACTTGCTGAGTCGCCGGATCGATCGCAATCTGCCCGGAAGTGAAAATAAATCCGTTGGCCTTGATGGCCTGCGAGTACGGGCCGATGGCTTGTGGGGCGTCTTTGGTGGAAATGATTTCGCGCATAAGAAATTCTCAGTTCTCTGTTGTCAGCAAAGACAACGGCAGCGGGCACAGGGTAACACAGAGATTATCTCAGCGTTGTCATCCTGAGTGGCGTTCTTTGCCGCGAAGGATCTGTGCAACTTGCTGGGGATTACACAAGTCCTTCGCTTCGCTCAGGATGACAGAGTACTTCATTGGCTGGCAATGGCTTCAGATTTTCTGCAGCCTCTGCACTTCATGCACGCCGGGAATCTTCCGCAGCCCCGCAATGATCTGCTCAAGATGTTTCAAGTCGGCGATGTCGAGAACGACTTCGACGCTGGCCTGACTGTTGGCGGTGTGAGCGGTGATGTTGCGGATGTTGCTTTTGGCGTCGCCGATTACTCCGGTGATGTTCTTCAACATGCCGAAGCGGTCGTCGCAGAAGACTGTCAGTTTCACGGGATAGGCGGTCGGAGTGCTTTCGTCTCGGGCCCATTCAACATCGATGCGGCGTTCGGGTTCATACATCAGGTTGGTCACATTCGGACAGTGGATGGAGTGAACGGCCACGCCCTTGCCACGTGTGATGTAGCCGACGATGCTTTCTCCGCGAATCGGATTACAACATTGCGCGCGGTAGACCAGCATGTCACCCTGGCCGCGAACAGTGATGGCGTTGTGGTCGCCGAACACGCGGCGCACCACGCTGGCGATCGCGCCCGGCTCCGAAGTCAGGCCTTCGGATTCGATGTCACCGGCGATGGAATGCGTCGCTCCGGCGGGCAGCAATCGGGCCAGCACTTGACGCGCAGAATATTTTCCATAGCCGATGCCCGACATCAAGTCGTCGGCTTTGCCCAGGCCGTAGCCGGAAGCAACTTTCTGCAAATCTTCGTCTTTAATTTCTTTCAGCGCGATGCGGTATTTGCGCGCCTCTTTCTCGATCAGCTTGCGTCCGATTTCAATGGCGCGCTCGCGCTGGTGAACATTGAGCCAGTGCTTGATCTTATTTCGCGAGCGCGACGATTTGACCAGTCCCAGCCAGTCGCGGCTAGGCTTATGGCCGGGCTGAGTGAGAATCTCGACGATGTCTCCCGAGTGCAGCTTGTGGCGCAGCGGCACCATGCGCCCATTGACCTTGGCGCCCACGCAAGTGTGGCCGACCTCGGTGTGAACGCTGTAAGCGAAGTCGACGGGCGTGGCGTCGCGCGGCAGCACTACGACCTTGCCTTTCGGCGTGAACGTGTAAACCTCTTCGGGATAAAGATCGACCTTCAGCGTGGAAAGAAATTCGTTCGGGTCGCTGACGTCGCGCTGCCACTCGACCACTTGCCGCAGCCACGCCAGGCGCTGCTCGTCCTGCGCCGAGACCGGGCCGTCTTTGTATTTCCAGTGCGCGGCAATCCCTTCTTCCGCCATCTTGTGCATCTCTTCGGTGCGGATCTGGATTTCAAATGGCGTCCCGTCTTCCGTGATCACCGAAGTGTGCAGCGACTGGTAAAAATTAGGCCGGGGCATGGCAATGAAGTCCTTGATCCGCCCGGGCACCGGCCGCCACAAGTTGTGAATGATGCCCAGCACCGCATAACAATCCTGCAGCGAACGCGTGATCACACGCATGGCGCACAGATCGTAAACCTGGTCGACGGAGATGCGCTGGCGCTGCAGCTTTTTGTGGATGCTGTAGAGACGCTTGATGCGACTTTCCACCCGCGCCTGGATGCCGGCCTCTTTCAGCTTGTCGGCGATGGTGATCTGCATCTTGGCGATGAAAGCCTCGCCTTGCTTGCGCCGGGCATTGACCGCTTTTTCCACCTGCTCGTAGCCGAGGGGATCGAGAAAACGGAAGCCATGGTCTTCCAGTTCGCCGCGAATCTTGCCCATCCCGAGGCGGTGCGCGATGGGGGCATATATCTCCAAAGTTTCCTCGGCGATTTTGTGCTGGCGGTCGGGCTGCAGATGTTCAAGCGTGCGCATGTTGTGCAACCGGTCCGCCAGCTTGATGAGGATGACGCGGATGTCGTCGACCATGGCAAGCATCATCTTGCGCAGGTTTTCGGCTTGCTGTTCCTCGCGGGTCGCGAAATCAATTTTGCTGATCTTGGTGACGCCCTCGACGATATGGGCCACCTGCTCACCAAATTCCTTGCGGATGTCGACAATCGTGACTGAGGTGTCTTCGACCGAATCGTGCAGTAGCCCGGCGGCGACGGCGACCGGATCCATCTTCATTTCAGCCAACACGAGCGCGACTTCGAGCGGATGGACAAGATACGGCTCGCCGGAAGCGCGAGTCTGGCCTTCATGATGTTTCAGGGAGTAATCGTAGGCCTTCTTGACGATGGTGAGATCGTCCTGCGGACGGTTCTCCTGCATCCTCTTCATCAAGTCGCGGAACTTGGTGAGCGTGAGGGCAGTGGTCGCAATCTGTTGGCGCAGGCTCGCCATGTTCGATTATAGCTCGCAACGCCCGTGTGGAGCGGGCACTGCCGCCGGGCACCCTTCGCGCGGCGGAGGCAAAAAAACGGATCCCCCATGTCTTGCCTGTTTTGCGCGACGTGGGATTCTGGCCAGCGGCCTCAGCAGTTCACGACTTTCAGCACTTTCAAATGCATCTCAAATTTGTTCGGATGCTTCGCAGGCTGATACATTGACAATCGATTAGCCATGATTTCGCAAATTCTTGTCAGTGGCGTTTCCGGACCCATTGGGGCCGCGCTTCTACCATCCCTCGAAACTCGCGGATATGAAGTCAACCGACTGGTGCGGGGCTCTGCTGCCGGCGTCGGCCAGATTGTCTGGGACCCGGCAAGGCCGATTGCGCCTGAGGCGGTGTCAGGTTTCGACGCTGTCATTCATCTCGCGGGCGAGAGCATTGTCGGACGCTGGACTGCAGAAAAGAAATTGAAAATCCGCGACAGCCGTGTCGTGGGCACGGGAAATCTTGCGCGGGCACTCGCAGAGGCAAAAGACAAACCGCAGGTCTTCATCTGCAGTTCAGCGATTGGCTTCTACGGTGACCGCGGTTACGAAATCCTGAACGAGGAAAGTACGCCGGGCAAAGGCTTTTTGCCGGACGTCTGCCGCGAGTGGGAAGCCGCTACGCAGCCGGCTGCAGGGGCGGGTATTCGCACGGTGCAAATGCGTACCGGTGTGGTGCTGAGCCCAATCGGCGGTGCGCTCAGAAAGATGCTGACGCCGTTCAGGATGGGCATAGGAGGCAAGATCGGAAACGGGCGCCAGTGGATGAGTTGGATCGATGTGCAGGACATGGTAGGCGCGATTCATCACATCCTGAAAAGCGATCTGCTGCATGGTCCGGTGAATCTGGTCGCGCCCAAGCCCGTGACGAATGCCGAATTCACCCGGACGCTGGCCAGCGCAGTCTCGCGCCCTGCGATTTTTCCCTTGCCGGCCTTCGTGGTCAAGCTGGCCTTCGGCGAAATGGGAGAGACGGTTCTTTTAGGCAGCCAGCGCGTCGAGCCCGCTCAGTTAGTTTCCAGCGGATATCCGTTTCGCTTTAGCGAACTGCGCGCATCGCTGCAAGCCACGCTGGGCCGCTGATTCTCCTCGGGTCTCACAGAGCACAAACAAACGTCGGATCAGACCGCCCTGATGGGACGTCCTTACGAATCCAGGCCCTTGTCACTGCTGCCCGGAGCCTTCATTTCGTCTTGCAGCTTTTGCAGGAGCTGGGCACGTTGTTCCGTGCTCAACTCACGCTGCAGTTCTTCCAGCGCCAGGGCCACAATGTGGTAATGGTGCGCCCCGGCAAATTTAGGGTCGGCAGTAATGTTGAGCCAGAGCCGGTGCATGAGCTCAACATCCTGCGGGCGCATGCGAGGTGTGTGCGGGCCCAGGGCAAATTCGCGAATCGCTCCATCGGGGGCGCACACTTCCAGAGTCAAGCGCGGGCGCGGTTCCGGCAGGCGCTCCCACGCGTCGCCGGTCAGCTTGGCCTGCTCGTCGGCAGTGAGCTTGTTTGAGAGCCCGCAGATCACACGGCTGGAATCGAGCCGCTGCGCCGTCACCATGATCGCTTCGAACACATCGGTCGCCGGCACAACCAGCAGCGAGATGGGCTTGCCTTCTTTTTCGGCCACGGCCACGGTCGCGGTGAAGAGCTCCTGCTCGTAGTGGTCGAAAACCTCGCTGGCTTCGAGCACCGTGCTGCCGCTGAAACTGTGCTCGCGATGATACAGGCGAGCGCTCATGACTACGACGTCCTGCTTCAGCGTATTGGTGTGGCCGAGCACGTGCCGCAAGTAGTAGAGATTGCGCGGATCGCGCACCGCAACCAGAATGTTGCCCGGGCGCACTCCCATGGCCCCGCTGCCCAGTTCCTGATTACCGTATACGCGGAACTGGTCCAGTTGCTCAGGCTTGCCGTGGCGCTCCTTGGCGACATGATGCTCAGAGAGCGTGAAGATCGTGAAGAAGACCACGCTGAAGACAATTCCTGCGATCGTGGCCTGATACTTGGTGAACAGATTCACAATTGCAGTCATGAACAGGACGGCAGAAATGATTATGAGCCCGATGGGAACTTCCGTCTTCCCGATGTGAAGATTCCCGGGGACTTTCCATTCGCGGTTGCCCGGCTCGGTGAAACGCAACACCAGCACGGCGAGCGACTTCATGGTGAAGCTCCAGATCACTCCGAAGGCGTAGAGCGCTGCCAGTTGGTAGACATCGCCGCGGCTCAGCAAAATGGTCAGCAACTGCATGCAGACGATCAGGTTGATGATGCGGTAACTGGTGCCGTAGCGGTGATGCGGCTTCTGAAACCAACTGGTCAGCACTCCATCTTCGGCCACACGGTTCAGCACGCCATTCGCGCCGACGATGGAAGTGTTCTGCGCCCCCGCCAGGATCAGCACGCCCACCAGCACGACAAAGCCATGGAAGAGCAGCTTCAGACTGGCCGGCCCCGCCAGATACACCGCGATGCCGCCGATAAGGTTGGCGAAATAGTGTTCGCGGACGTTGTCCGGAATAATCATCACGGCGAAGAATGAAACCAGCGAAGTAAACAGCAGGCTGTACAGGAAAATCACCAGCCCGGTCTTCTCCAGGTTCTTCAACTTCGGGTGTTCGATTTCACGGTTGACCTGGGCCAGCGTCTCCTCGCCGCTCATGGCCAGCACCGAGTGGCCAAAGCCAACGAATGCAACGATCGAGATGAGCGCCTTGAACGGAAGATGCCTGAACCAGGTAGTGTCTAACCAGCCCAGAGACTCTTTGTTCAGAGGAACCACGCCCGGGTGCAGCGGGTTGGGCGGCAACTGCATTACCGGAGCCCGCAAAACCGTGATCGTGCACCAGATGATCAGAATCACTACCATCACCGTGGTGATAGCCATGATCTGCAAGGCCTTCTGGCTGGATTCGTGGATGCCTTGCGTATTCTTCCACCAGAAATAGACCACGATGATGATCGCCAACCCAGCGGCAAAGTGGTCGTCTGAAAAGTTCAGCGGACGGTTGTGGTCGATGACCAGCGCAATGTCTTTGATGAATCCCGCCAGGTATTGCCCGGCAGAAACCGCGCTGATCGGTCCGGTGAGAACGTAGTCAAACAGCAGCGCCGAGACCGAAAACTTGGCGAGCGTGCCGCCCATGGCCTCTTTGACCACGCGGTACACGCCGCCGCGCACGAACATGCTGCTGGATTCGATATACAGCGCCCGCACGGCGTAACTGAACAGCATGACTGCGAGGATGAACCAGGGGGCGCTCTTGCCAATGACTTTCTCGGCGTCGCCGCCCGCGTAATACGCGGACGATGCCAAGTCCGACAGCACAATCGCGGAGGCACGCCAGAACGAAATAAAAGTCAGCATCACCGTGGTGGCGACGAAGACCTTTACTGCCGGTTTTGTACCTTCAGGGGCGCTGGCCATGCTTCAGATGGAGTGCGGAAACTGCAACCCAAGCTAGACCATTGAAGATAGCACAGGCACGGCAAACGAGGAGTCCGCCCGCGCCTACTAAACAGGCTGCCTGGTGTCCACAGCGGAGCGCCTTCTTGGCGCAAGGTAGGTGTGGGTGATCCGGTCGTGCCAGCACAGCGCGTCTTCATCGAGAAACAGCCACGCGTATCCCATACCCAGAGAGAGGCCGGAGAGGCAGCCTGCGAGGGCGCGCCAGCGGCGCAGGGAGCGACTGGTGGAAGTGCCGTCGAAGCGGGTCAGTTCGAGGCCCGAAACGCGCAACCCCGGAGTGCTCGCCGCATAAACAATCAGCAGATATTGGTAGGCCGCCCAGAACAAGCAGGGGATTCCCGCCGCGAGTCCCAACTCCTGAACCAGCGGCGGACGCACCGCAGCGACCTTCCAGAAAATAAACCCGAAGACCGCCGATGCCATCGCGATAATCAATCCATCAACCAGGGCAGCAACGAGGCGCAAGCCAAGCGGTGCGCTTTGCAGCGGAATGTCAATACCCGGCCGCTTTTCGGCTTCTTCCCTCTCGGCTGCTTCGATGGTAATTCCGCCTAGCGCCGGCGGCGGTGGCGCAACCTCAGGGACTTCCAGAATTCGGGGGCGCTCACTGACCGGCTCCGCCAATTGATCGGGTGGTGGCGGCGGCGGTCCCCAGGCAAATCGCGGAAACTCGATAATCTTCGCCCCAGCCGCATGTCCAGAGAAATGTACAGGAGCCTGTGCAGAAGCACGTCCAGCCAGATATTCGGCTGGCGGATGTACTAGCTCCGGAGCATTTTCTGCAGCCGGCGCCTGCCGGCACTCAACATCCGTCTCCGCCGCAGCGTGAGATCCCTGCCTCATTTCATCGAGGGCGAGGGCCTGGTTCGATACGGACTCGAACGCCGGGGCTGCCGCAGATCCGCCCGTGGCACTTGTGCGGGTCAACCAGTCCAGCTCTCCAAATTGCAGGCGCAGAGACGGATACCGCGGCGGACGTACCCTGCGGCGCGCGCGATAACGGTTGAGCCGCGCGGAAAGCTCGTCGCGCCAGGCAGAGGCATCCTCCGTCTGGGCGCGCTGGGTCTCGACATCCTGAGTCTGGACATCTTGAGTTTGAACATCCTGGGTCTGGGCAATCTGCGTCTGAGCAATCCGGGCCTGAGCAACCTGCACCCGATCGCCCGGGATCGCAGCGACGGCCCATCCAGACTCGGCTTCAGGATCACACTGCTTTAATGCAGCGGGAAGGGGCTCCGAGGGGCAACGGCAAACTTCTCCACACAGCGAACAATTCATGAAAGCCAGTCTTTATTTGTCGAAATATTTATTGCAAATATTCATTGAAATCGCATCGGACTCGTGTCCGCAAAATGGCGCTAGTTCCTGCTGAGCGTGCAACCGGAAGGCAACCAATGGGAATCCTAGCCCTTTTCGCCACTTTGCCGCGCGGCCAGCGGCGTGCTAACTTCACGATGCCGCGACCAGAACGCAAAAAGGGCAGGTACGTCTGCGATGGACGATCTTCTTCCGTTGATTTTCTTCCGATGACTCTTCGCACTAGATTCCTTATCACGGCGCTGTTTCTTTGTCATCAGCTTACCGCCGGTGCGCTAGTAACCAGCCAGTTGCCGGCAGAAAACTCCAGTCAATCTGCGGCCTCACCCTCAAATAAAACCCCGCAAAAGGGTCAGCCGGCTGCAGCCAGCTCGCTTTGTGCCAGCCAGGCCGCAACCCAGGACTCTGACTCGACCACGATCTGCGCCTTGCAGCAGGAAAAAACCGGCGATGTCTACCAATTGCACGGCGATGCCGAGATTCACTATCGCACCTACATCCTGCGGGCCGATGAAGTTACGTACAACTCCGACAGCGGCGAGGCCACGGCCTCTGGACACGTGAGACTCGACGGCGGTCCCAACGACGAACACATCAGGGCCAGTCACGGAACTTACAACCTGACCGCCGAGACCGGGCGCTTCTACGACGTGACCGCGACCACCGGACTCCGAGTTCGCGGCAATTTCGTGATGCTGACCTCGACCGCTCCGTTTGCCTTTGCCGGGAAGATCGTCGACAAAACCAGTTCCGACCACTACGTCGTCTATGACGGCACCATTACCACCTGCGAACTTCCCCATCCCAAGTGGCAGTTCCACGCTCACAAAGTCGTCGTCGACGTGGGCGGCAACGCCCAGATTATTCACAGCACATTCTGGCTGCACGGACTTCCGATTCTCTACTTTCCCTACGCGACTCATCCCGTGGACCGGGAAGCGCGACAGACTGGATTTCTCGTGCCTTCCGGAGGCCGCTCGTCGACCAATGGCAACGAGATCGGCGACGCTTTCTACTGGGTCATCAACCGCAGCATGGACGCGACCGTCGGAGCCGAATATTTCTCCAAGCGAGGGTGGTCGCAACGCGGAGAATTCCGCGTGCGTCCCGGCGAAGCGTCTTACGTCGATTTAAGTTACTTCGGCGTGATAGACCGCGGCATCAGCCAGGGCAGCGGCTTGCCTCCGCTTCGGGAAGGCGGCCAGGAAGCGCGTCTTACTGCCGCGGACGAATTCTCCGGTTTACGCGCCGTTTCCAATGTCGACTACTTGAGTTCGTTTCTGTTTCGCCTGGCGTTCAACGAAGTTTTCACTCAGGCCGTCAACTCGGAAGTGAAGTCGCAGGTTTTTCTTGCGAAGGAAGAAAACGGCTTTTCTTTCGGCAGCATGATCGAGCGCTACCAGAATTTCTTTCAGACCACCGTCGACGGAGCACTGTCGAGCCCGCCTGTTTTTGATGATGTCCAGATCTGGCACACTCCCAGCGGCGACGCTTCCAGCGTGGACCGGCCGCTCGGGCGCTCGCCGTTTTTCTGGTCGTTCGACGCTTCCCTGGCGGGCCTGCAGCGCAGCGAGCCCGGCTTTCACACCGGAGAACTGTTGGGGCGCTTCGATTTCAACCCCGAGATTTCACTGCCCTTGCACTTCGACGGCTGGTCCCTGCGCCCTGCGCTCACGCTGCACGAGACCTACTACACCGAGCGCTTTGTGAGCGGGCTTGCCGTCGACGATCCCACCAACCGCCAGGCCCTGGACGTCTCACTGGAAGTGCGCCCACCAACTGTGGAGAAAATATTCGAAAAGGAATTCCTGGGGCGGAAGTGGAAGCATGTCATCGAACCGCGGGCCGTCTACCGGTACGTGACGGGCGTGAATGATTTTGCCAATGTTCTCCACTTTGATGAGCGCGACATCCTCAGCAACACCCACGAAGTCGAATACGGATTCGTGACCCGCCTCTACGCAAAAAAGCCGCCGTCGAAAGAATCGGACTGCGAAAAGCCCATGACCGGCCTGGCGGTCGGCGCCGCGGCGCCGGAACAGGTCGTTCCCTGGGGACGCCAGAACAATCTCGAGAACCTGCCGTGCCTCAAAGCGCCCGATGTGCGGGAAGTTGCCACTTGGGAGGTCGCGCAAAAGTATTTCCTCGATCCGACCTTCGGCGGAGCGCTCGTAACCGGACAGCGCAATGTCTTTACCACTACTGAGGATCTGACGGGCATCGCTTTCGCTACTCAGCCCCGGCATCTTTCTCCCATCGTGTCGCGCCTGCGGGCAGCTACCAGCAGCAATACCGATACGGAGTGGGACCTCGATTACGACTTTCAGTTGGGACGGATCAACGCCAGCACCTTGCTGGTCAACTACAACCTCGGACCTTTCACGGTGGGCGGCGGCGATGCGTTTCTGCAGATTCCCCAACCGGCAAGCTCTCCCTTCACGCCGACGGAAGGAACTTGCAGTTCCACTCCCACCAGCCAACCAACCTGCAAGTTCAACCAGTTCCGGGTGGCGCTCGGCTTCGGCGGTCTGACCCGGCGCGGGTTCAGCGCTGCCGCGAGTGTTGGCTTCGATTCGGAGACGCGGCAACTGCAGTTCGCTACGGCGCAAACGACATACAACTGGGACTGCTGCGGCATGACGCTGGAATACCGCCGATACTCCATCGCCAATGTACGCAACGAAAATCTATTCCGCTTCACTTTCACTCTGGCGAACATTGGCTCGTTCGGAAATCTCCGCCGCCAGGAACGGCTGTACTAGAGCCCTACTTGCGGAGCCCGGTGCTGGTACCATAATGCCCATGCAGTCCCCCGAAATCCCGATCGGCGCCAAAGATTCTCAACTACAGGTGCATCTCCGCCAGTTGGGCCGGGTGCTAGTCGCCTATTCTGGCGGCGTCGATTCCGCATACCTCGCCTGGGCCGCTCACCGTGCGTTGGGCACTAACATGCTGGCCGTGATTGCCGACTCTCCCAGCCTGGCGCGCACCCAGTTGAGCGATGCCGTCGCCTTCGCCAGCGAGCAGCAGATTCCCCTTGAAGTCATCTCGACCTCAGAACTCGACCGCCCCGAATACATCCGCAACGACGGCCAACGCTGCTTCCAATGCAAAGACGAGCTTTTCGCCGTAATGGAAACTCTCCGCGCCGCGCGCGGCTTCGACGCGATTGCCTACGGAGTGAACCTCGACGACCAGGGCGATTTTCGCCCCGGGCAACATGCTGCCCAGCAGCACCACGTTGCCGCCCCGCTGTTGCAGGCAGGTCTCACTAAACAGGAAATTCGCGAACTGGCGCGCCAGGCCGGCTTGCGCATCTGGGACAAACCGGCATCGGCCTGTCTCTCCTCGCGCATCGAATACGGCCGCCCGGTCACGCGCGAGGCGCTCGAAGTAGTCGAGCGCGGAGAAGACGCGGTTCGGGCCCTCGGCTTCCGGCAGTTCCGGGTGCGCCATCACGGCGACATCGTCCGCATCGAGATTGCCCGCGAGGAGATGGAACGCGCTCTGAATCCCGCGATGGCAGCCCAGTTCACTGCAATCTTCAAAACGCTTGGATTTAAATTCGTCACCCTCGACCTGGAAGGTTTCCGCTCCGGGTCGATGAATTCGTTGTTGCCTGCCGAACAACTTCGCCGCACTGGCTAACAGCCGCCTCGCGCGCGCCCCCGCAGGCTGACCCACATTCGCTATGAGATAATCGAGAAGACGAAAAAGCGATGCTGAGGCGGTTCCTGGTGACTTCAATTCGACGTTCGCTGCTCCTCTTCCTTCTGGTCTGTCTGGGTTGTGTTGCCCAGTCCGTGCCTCCTGACGTGGCGCGCAAAGTCGAACGCCAGGTGCGAGCGTTCTACAACATCCCTGTTGATGTAAAGGTAACGGTGGGTGCGGTTACACCCAGCACCGACTGGCCGACGTATGACAAGGTTTCTGTCAGCATCGACGGCGGCGACGCCAAGCCCAAAGACTACGATTTTCTTTTGTCTAAAGATCGCAGTACCTTGCTGCGTGTGAATAAATTCGATTTAACCAAGGATCCGTTTGCGGAGTTGATGCGCAAAATCGACGTCAGCGGTCGGCCCTCCCGCGGCGCCAAGGCCGCCAAGGTGGTGCTGGTGAATTTCGACGACTTCGAGTGCCCATTCTGCTCGCGCATGCACGAAACGCTGTTTCCCGAGATCTTCAAGGAATACGGCGATCGGGTCACTTTTATTTATAAAGACGATCCGTTGTCAGAGATTCATCCCTGGGCGATCCATGCCGCCGTTGACGCCAACTGCCTGGCAGCGCAAAGCGGCGAGGCCTATTGGGACTTCGCCGACTACATTCACGCCAACAAGCAGGAGGTCGATTCCGAGAGGACTCCTGGCGCGCGCTTCGCAGCGCTCGACAAAATGACGCTGCTGCAAGGGCAGAAGCACAGCCTGGACGAAACAAAGCTGCAATCGTGCGTCAAGAATCAGAACGAAGATGCGGTGAGGGCGTCGATGAAAGAAGCGGACGACCTTGGCATCAACGGAACGCCGGCTATTTTCATCAACGGACAAAAGCTTGACGGCGCGGTTCCGATTAGTGAGGTGCGCGCCGCGCTGGACGCGGCTTTGAAAGACGCCGGAGAGCCTGTGCCGCAGCGCATTTCATCGGCCCCGGCACCAGCATCCAAGTAACTTGGTAATGTGCCCAAGCGACTGGCCGCTTTTGCGGCCCCGATTTTCGTTTGTAGTCGCGGTGTGTGGAAACGGAGAACATTCTTGAAAAAAACCTCATCCTTTACCCGGTTCGCCACAGTGCTCTCGGCCGCCGCACTGCTCGCAGCTCTGACCGCCTGTAATTCGCAGACCGGCGGCGACGTCATGGCTACGGTGGATGGCCGGAAGATTCTCCGTTCCGAAGTGGACAAATATTACGACATCCAGGGCGCTTCCGCCCAGCAGGCGCCCACCGGCGAGCAGGCCACCGCGCTTCGTCTGAATATTCTGCACCAGATGATTGAAGACGAAATCACCATGCGGCGCGCCGAAAAACTCGGCCTGCTGGCGACCGACGAGGAGGTCGACCGCAAGTATAACGAACTCAAATCTCCCTTCACGCAGGAAGAGTTCGAAAAGCGCCTCAAAGACAGCAAGCGGACGGTGGTCGACATCAAGCGCGATATCAGGCGCTCGATTACTCTCGACAAAGTAATGAACAAGGAAGTGTCGTCCAAGATCAACGTCACCGACCAGGATATTACCGATTATTACAACGCGCATAGAGGCGAGTTCAACCTGATCGAACCGCAGTATCACCTGGCGCAGATCATGGTGACGCCCACGCCCAATCCGCAGGCCCACGACCAGAACGACAAGGCGCAAAATGAAGGCGACGCGCGCAAGAAAATCCAGCTGATCGCGAACCGCCTCGACAGCGGTGACGACTTCGCGACCCTCGCCATGAAATATTCCGAAGACCCGGAGACCTCGGGAAACGGCGGCGACCTCGGCACGGTAGGTGAGTCCGGCCTGAAGGGGGCCGATCCCGCCACCCGCGACATGGTGATGAAGCTCAAGCCCGGCCAGTACAGTCCCATCATTACGGTGCTCAATCCAGCGAGTAAGCTAATGGGATTTCGCATCGTGAAATTGATATCGAAGGAACCCGCGGGCCAGCACGAACTGGCCGACCCGCGCGTACAACAAGCCATCCGTTCACAGCTTCACGATCGCCGCGAGCAATTGCTGAAAGCCGCTTATTACGAGGTTCTGCGCGACTCCGCCAAAGTGGAGAACTTCTACGCGAAGAAAGTGCTCGACAACAACGGGATCGAGAAGTAGCGCCGCCCTCCCAGCGGGGTTGCTCGCCCACCGTCCGGCCAGCACTACAACTATTCCACGATCGCCAGCACATCCCCGGGGTTGACAGCCGCACCTTCGCCGACCAGGATCTTCTGAATCGTCCCCTTCTTCGGCGATTTGATTTCGTTCTGCATCTTCATCGCTTCCACCACTAGCACGCCCGCGCCCGCTTCGACGGCGTCGCCCTGGCTGACCAGCACGCGCACGATCTTGCCCGGCATCGGCGCTGTGAGCTTCTTCGGACCTCGATCATCGGCCGCACGCACCCGTCCACGCAGCGACCGCGGATCGCGGACTTCCGCCGCAAAGCGCACGCTGCCTACCCAAAGATGCATCTGGCCGGCCACGCGTTCGCACTTCACTTCGTAAGCCAAGTTGCCGATGCGCAAGGAGAGCGCGTCGGGCCGCGCCAGCACAGCGTCCACTTCGACTTCGCGTCCATCGACCCGACACGACCACCGACCCTCCGCCCGATTGAGATCAAGCCGGTAGTGCTTGCCGTCAATGGTGATGTCGTAATTCATCAGAGCGACTGAAAAGAGCGCCCCATGCTTTTCGCGTGGTTTGCGCCAGAGCTTGCCTGGAGCCTCTCCAAGGAGTGAGTATTTTGACTTCGTAGAAAAGCCTTCGCGCGGACCTTCGGCGCGGCGGCCCGACCGGAGTTCATCGCAACGCCTCCCGACGCGATGCCGTTTTCCAGTCGGAGGCAGCCTTCGGACTCACATTCGACTCGCCGTTAACGGCCAGTCGCTCGCCAGTCCCTGCGCCGGCCGCGTCCAGCACGGAAAATATTCCGGCGGCGATCACCGCAACTTCGATCGCTTTGGGATCCGCCGGGGCTTCAGTTCGCTTCTGTTTCAAGAGGCGATCAAGGAATCCGGTATCCAGCTTCGCCGCGCGAAAGTCTGGATCGCTTAAGATCCGCCGGAACAGGGAAATATTCGTCTTGATCCCCCCCACAAAATACTCATTCAGCGCGCGCGTCAGCCGGCTGATCGTCTGCTCGCGGTCCGTGCCGTAGCCGATCAACTTGGCCAGCAGCGGATCGTAGTCCATCGGCACCGTCCAGCCTTCGTACATGCCGCTGTCGTGCCGAATCCCCGGTCCCGCAGGCAGAAGCAGGAGCGTGATCTTGCCCGGGCTCGGGAAATAATTGTTGTCGGGATCTTCGGCATAGATGCGGCACTCGATGGCGTGCCCGCGAATCACGACTTCTTCCTGCGTAAACGGCAGCCTCTCACCGGCCGCAATACGAATCTGCAGGTGCACCAGATCGAGTCCGGTAACTAACTCGGTCACGGGATGCTCAACTTGCAACCGCGTATTCATCTCCAGGAAATAAAACTTCTTGTCTTGGTCAACCAGAAATTCCACCGTGCCGGCATTCGTGTAATTGGCCGCCTGAGCTACACGCACCGCGACCTCGCCCATCCGGCGCCGCATGTCGGCATCGACGATTGGCGACGGCGCTTCTTCCATCACCTTCTGATGCCGCCGCTGCAGCGAGCACTCGCGCTCGCCGAGATACACTGTGTTTCCATGCTCGTCGGCCAGAACCTGCATTTCGATGTGCCGCGGATTGATGATCGCCTTCTCGACATAAACTTCGCTGTCGCCAAATGCCCGCTCCGCTTCGCTGCGCGCGCCATCGAGTGCCGACTTCAGCTCTTCGGGGGCGTGCACCAAACGCATGCCCTTGCCGCCGCCGCCCGCCGCCGCCTTCAGCATCACCGGATAGCCAATGCGCTCCGCGACTTCCTCGGCCTGCTCGAATGATTCCAGGCCTCGGGAGGTGCCTGGCACAAACGGCACTCCGGCGCGCTCCATAGCCTGCCGCGCCTTGGTCTTCGAGCCCATGGCGTCCATGGCCGCAGCCGTCGGCCCAATGAACTTCACTCCCGCGTCGGCACTGGCTCGTGCGAACTTCGCATTCTCGGAAAGAAAACCATAACCGGGATGAATGGCGTCTGCCCCGGAGCGCGCCGCGACGTCGAGAATTTTAGGAATATTCAGGTAAGACTCTGACGCAGGCGCCGCGCCGATCGGATACACTTCGTCGGCTTTGCGGACGTGCAGCGACGCGCGATCCACGTCAGAATAAACGGCGACCGTGGCAATTCCCATCTCATGACAAGCGCGAATGACGCGTACCGCAATCTCGCCGCGGTTCGCGATGAGAATTTTTTTGAACATGCTATCGAAACCTGCAAACGTTCGCCGGAAGCACTGCCTCCTCGGCTGCCAACCGGACTGCATATTCTACTGGAGCCGCGGACAGACAGGTTAACTCTTGTCCCTGACGCGCTTCGGATGCCGCGAGATTTCCGAGAGCAAGAAAACTGCGAGGATGAACAATTCCGGCTCAATGACATGCCGGTACCGCGCATTCACAAAGACAAAGTAATAGGTCGTCGGGTAGGTCAGGACCAAGCCAGCGAAAAGCCAGGCCCCGCGCCGTTTTTGGCGCAGCGCACGCCCCAGCCCCCAGATCGCGAGCACTGAGGTCCCAAGGAACAGAGAACTGCGAAAATCCACTGGCGCAGTACTTCCAGTTTCCCGTGGCACTCCGTTCCAGTAGTAGAAGAAGCGCTTCAGGCTGACGACTGCAAACCGGCCGGGATTCTCACGAATCCACTCCACAGCGAGGCGTTTGCAATCGGCGGAATATGCGAGCTCTCCCATGTACTGAAACTTCTCGAATTCCAGTTTGTTCTGGCTGGGCTGCAGGTACGCCATCAGCATGCCATCCGCGCCCTTCCAGTTGCCCAGTCGCAACTGCAGACCGAAATCATCGCGCAGAAAAACGAAGCGGCCGAAGACTTCGTAATTGCGGATCAACCATGGCGAGAGCACCAGAAAAAAAATCGCTGACGACACCACCACGCCGGCCAGCGACGGCAAGGCTCTTTTGAATCTTTCCCGCCAAATCCAAAGGCCGCAGAACGGCAGAAAAGTGAGCATCGACGGATTCGCCAGCGCACCCACGCCCCACAGCGCCCCAAAAATGGCCCAGCCCCGAAGGCCCGGCCAGTCTTCCATCTCGAGCGCGACCAGAACAATCACGCTGAGGACGAGCGGGGTAAAAGTCGTGTCCCACAGCCAATGAATCGACCAGTACCAGACGTAGGGCAGCAGGGCCCAAGTCCGCGCGGACCAAATCGCAACTTGTTCACCAAACATTCGCTCTGCGATGAGATAAACCGGAATACAGGTGAACACGGCAAGCAGGCTGTTGATGGTCAGCAGAACCCACGCTGAGGCGTAGGTATAAACGCCAAACACCTTGAATACTCCGCCCATCAAATACGGGTACAGCGGAGGCTCCCACGCGGTTGGCCCCGTATTGCCGCCGTAGGGATTGCTGAAACCCTCGCCGATCGAGATAGAACGGGCGATGCGGCCCACCTCCCAGCCGAAACCGAAGTGGTCTTCTCCGGCCCGGGTCTTGTACTGGCGAAGAATTCCGATGGCGGCAATCTGCAGCACGAACGAGATCAGCATGAGCCGCAGAAGAGATCTGCGAACCGCAGGGGATAAACAAAATCTTTTCGCCGCGTTCGCACTGTCGATCTTCACCAGATTTTCAACCATCACCCTAACTTTTCGTAGAACTTGGCCGAGCCGGCGCCCGCCGACTGTTCTGCCGACGGGAACAGCCCAGACTCGTCTTCATTTCTCAGGAGGGCGGCAGGCGCCGGAAACTCACCGCAAACGGCAAACTCGAATGGGTCTCCCCCGATTCCGGCTGCGCCCATTGCGAGGGCCGCGCGAAGCGGTAACGGATCAAGGTCCAGATTGCGAGCCAGCCATCGGAGTGGCGGATTTTCTTTCCTTCCACCGCCGAACGCGGGCGGTAAGAAATCGGAACCTCTTCGATCTTCTCGCCCATCCGGCACAATTTCGCTGTCACTTCGGGGCAGAACTCGAAGCGCTGACATGCCAACTGCATCCGCGCGACCAAAGAGCGGCGAAATACTTTATAGCAAGTGGCTTCGTCGTGAATGCCGGCGCCATAAAGGAGGTTCGTGAGGTGAGTCAGCAGCTTGGCACCCAGAAAAAAACGCAAGCCGCGCTCTGGACGATCCGGGCGCACACCATAAACTACATTCGCCTCGCCTGCTTCGAGCGGCCTTAGCAGCTTCGGATAGTCCTGCGGGTCATATTCCAGGTCGGAGTCTTGAATCAGCACATACTCCCCGCGGGCATATGCCAGAGCGGTACGAATGGCGGCACCCTTACCGTGGTTCTTCTCGTGAAAAACGACGCTAACGTCTTCGATCGGCGGCAGCGCCTGCAACTTTTCGCGCGTGCCGTCGGTCGATCCGTCGTCGACGATAATGATTTCCTTTTTCACCGGCGAGGCCTGAATCGCTTGCAGCAGTTCGTCCAAGTGTGCCGCCTCGTTGTAGACCGGCACAATCACCGACACGTATCCCTTCCAGCGATCGTCGGTCGCCTGCGGGGCGTTGCGCGGTGCGGCTTCCACATAAGCCATTATCGAAGCTCTGGACAAGTCGGCTCGTTTCGAAAATACGCGCGAATGCAAGGATTTTCTAGCATAGTATCATCTGGAGCAGAACGAATTCCCGACGCCAAGCATGCCGCTACCCCAAGCCGCAGCGGACCAGACAAACATTTCACCGTTCTCAGCGGATGCTGCCCGCCGAGTTCGCTGCTTCTCTCTTGTTCTGCTGATAGCGGCCAGCGCCGCGATTCGATTTCTATTCCTCGCCCGCAAGCCCTTCTGGTTTGATGAGTGCTTCAGCGTGGAGGTCGCCCGCCTGGACTGGGCAAACTTCTTGCACCTGCTGTGGTGGCGCGAAGCCAACATGTCGCTCTACTACCTGCTGCTGCGAATCTGGCTGCGGTTCGGACACACCGAGTTTTTCATCCGTAGCCTCTCGGTGCTGATTGCCGCAACCACGCTGCCGGCAATTTACTGGCTGGCCCGGCTGCTTTACGACCGCCGGGTTGCCTTGACTGCGGCCGCTCTGTTCACCTTCAACGCCTACAGCGTCCGCTACGCCCAGGAGGCGCGCAGCTATGCGCTGCTCGTGCTGCTGGCAACGCTCTCGTCAGGCTTCCTGGTTGCGTACGTACGCGAGCCAGTTCGCCGCAATCGGCTCGGCTACGTTCTCTTCAGCGTCCTGGCAGTGTACGCCCATTTCTACGCTCTACTCTTGGTCGCGGCTCAGTGGCTGGCTCTCCGCCAGTTCGGAGGCAGCGCGGGCGGCCCAGATCGGTCGAAACAATCCGTAGCACCGCTCGCGGCACCATTGCGGGGCGCCTGGATCACCATCGGGTTCGCCGTCTCGCCTCTATTAGTTTTTGTGGCCAAGACAGGCGCTGGCCCTATCCGCTGGATTCCACGGCCTGGCCTGCGCGATGTGCTCGAGTTCTACGAGCACTTGGCGGGCGGCAGCAATTGGACTCTTCTGATCGTCTGCGCCGCAGCTTGCACCGCCGCCATGCTCCCGGCCGGGAGACAACTCTGGGCGCGCCATCAGTCCTGGGAGACCTGGCGGATCCATTTTCTGCTGGTGTGGTTGTTCTTCCCGGTCGCGCTCACGGTTCTGCTGTCAATCGCGCGGCCCGTCTTTCTGGCCCGCTACATGATCTTCTGCCTGCCGCCACTCCTGATCCTGATGGCCGCCGGACTGGCGCGGCTGCCCCGATCTTGGCTGCTTGCAGCCGCGCTCGCAGGAATTTCGCTTCTGGCCACTCAGGGAATTTTCTTTGTCTATGGCCACGACTTCGACACTGAGCGCGACGCCTCAGTCGCAGCCGCAGCCTTTATTCTCGACCACACCCAACCAGAAGATGCCGTGATCTTCCATATTGCCGATACTCGTGTTCCTTATGAATTCGTCCGCTCGCTGCGCGCCGGAGAAAATTCCGCGAGCCCGAGCTTCGCCGCGCAACTCGGCCCACAGATTCTGTTTCCTCAGCACGGAGCAGGTCTCGACTACCGCGACTTTACTGGCAAGCCCACAGCTGATTTCCTGCGCGCGGCCACGCCCATGCATCCTCGAGTGTGGGTTATGCTGATGAACAACGGTCGGGCAGAAAAACCCGATCCAACGACGGGGATGCTCACACAGGTCCTTCCAGAATCATTCCCCAAGATCGCGTGCTGGCAATTTGCGAGAGTCGAAGTCCGCCTCTACAGCAAGTAGCCCCGCGCGCCTGCTGCGTGACTACAGCCACTGTCCGAAAATGAAAGCAAAAATGAAAAGCCTCCTTCGCTCATCAGCGAAGGAGGCTGAACTTCTCGGGGTAGCAACTCAATTATTTAGGCTGATCCACGACGATTCCGCCGCCTTGACTCTGGGCCGCTTTTTCGGCCTTGGCTTTTTTCACACGTAGGGTCTCGTCGACCCAGTGATCGGCGGTTTTCAAATCTTCCGCGCGAGCGGCAAGATCGTCGCATTCCACGTCGCCTTTTTCGCGGTACATCAGGTTCAGGTAGGCCATGGCATCATCATAGTCGGGGCGAATCTGGATGGCTTTGTTAAGGCTGTCGATCCCTTCTTGGATGGCGGCCGAATTCTTGGCCTTCAACTCGCTGCAGACCTTCATCTGATCCTTGTTCTTCGGATTCAGATTCTCTTCCGGCTTCATACCCAGCTTGGCCCGCTCTTCCATGCGCGGCTGGTAGCATGCCGTCCAGTCGATCACGCCGACGGAGTAATAAGGCTCAGGATCGTTCGGGTCCAGGTCTGAGGCCATACGGTAAAACTTCTTGGCGTCGTCCCACTTCTTCTCGTTCAAGTACAGGTACGCGATGCCCTTGGCTGCGTTCACCTTTTGATCGCGAGAGGGATTCGCATCGATCACAGTTTGATATTCTTTGATAGCCTCGTCTGCGGTGCGCAGGTTATCCGGTGAGTCCACCCCGGGGATGTATTGCGAAACGTATGCCGTGGCCAGGTACATACGGGCATTGATCAGGGCCGGATCCAGTTGAACCGCTTGCTGAAAATGGTCGATGGCCTGCTCGTAGTGGTTGTTCTTGTATGATTCCACGCCCTTGTTGAGCTGGTCGCGGGCCCTTAGCTTGTTGCATCCTACAGAGGAGAAAATCGCTAGCGCGGCGGCAGCCAGCGCGATCACTTTCAGGTTCTTATTCATTGCGGTATAAGTCTCCCTCGACAGAGCATCCTAGGCCCAGAGACATCGGTTTGACAAGTATGCCGGCTACGGCGAGTACGACGAGCTCAGGGCCGCAGGCACGCAGGGAAGCGGCATGCTCCCATGCAGTGGGCCGACTACGAAAGCAACTGCGAAAAAACGCGCTGCGAGCTCGTCCGACAGGCCGCTCAGTTGCCCGCTTCGATCTTCGCAGTGATCAGACCGACCTTGTCCACGCCCGCGGCGTGGGCAATATCAATCACGTTGGCCACATTGGCAAAGGGGATGGCGTCATCGCCCTTCACGAACATGACCTTTTCTGCGCGCTGCTTGTAAATATCAGTCAGGCGCCCCTGCAGGTTGTCCCAGGTTGCGTCTTCGGTGTTGATTTTCACACCCGGCTCCGAACCTGCGCCACGGTCAATCAACTGCACGACGATGGTGCGGTCAGGAGTTGTGTTCTTCGGCGCGTTTGGCGGTGGCGGCTGAGGAACCAGCGCGTCCAATCCTTTGGGGGTGACCGGCGAGATCACCATGAAGATGATCAGCAACACCAGCAGCACGTCAATGAGCGGCGTGACGTTGATGTTCGCGCTCTGGCCTCCGCCCGATCCAAGTGACATTCCCATGGTCGTTCTCCTCTTATTTTGTTGCCTTATTGCCCGGGCGCAGCAGGAACTGGCGGGGCGTTTGGAGTTGCGTGTTTCTGTTCGGTGAGCAAGCCCAAGTCATCAACTCCCGCGGCGCGAACACTGTCCACCACCTGTACGACGTTGCCAAAATGAGTCCGCATGTCCGCCTTTACATATACACGCTTGTCCTGCTTGTTAGTCAGGCGGTCTTTCACTTTGGTTGTCAAGGTGTCGACCTGAATCGATTCGCTGCCCAAATAGACCTTGCCGTCGCGCGTAATCGAGACCAGCAAAGCGTCTTCCTTGTCCGCATCCGGCATCTGCTCCGGGTTGTTCACCGGGGCCATGTCCACGCTGATACCTTTTTGCAACATGGGCGTGACCACCATGAAGATGATCAGCAGAACCAGCATCACGTCCACCATTGGAGTAACGTTGATTTCCGAGCTGACCTTCGCGCCTTCGTTTCGTTTCGCTAACGCCATAGCTAGATATCTCCCGTACCGCCACAAACCTGGCAAAGCCCCATGCTGAAGTTGGGAAAGTCCGGCGCTGGTTTGCCAACGCCGGACAAGCAACTCACTCGCAAGACCTTGCATGCCCCATTTCCCGCGCGTCCTATGCGCGAAAAGCGGGGAGATTTCTTACCGGCGAACGTCGCCGCGTTTCTTCAGGAAGTAGTCGATCAGTTCGCTCGACGAGTTATCCATCTCCACGTCGAACGCTTCCACGCGCCCGGTCAGATAGTTGAACATCATGACGGCCGGGATGGCGACGAGCAGCCCGATGGCAGTCGTGACCAGCGCTTCCGCGATACCGCCGGCGACTGCAGCCAGTCCGGTGGCCTTCGAGTTGTTGATGCCGATGAACGCGTTCAGAATGCCCATCACCGTTCCGAACAGTCCCACGAAGGGAGCGGTCGATCCGATGGTGGCGAGGCCGCCCAATCCGCGCTTCAGTTCAGCATGGACGATAGCTTCGGTGCGTTCCAGAGCACGCTTGGAGGCTTCAATGGTTTCGCCAGGGATTGCGCCCGGGGAATCCTGGTGAGCCTTGAATTCCATCAGGCCAGCGGTGACGACCTTGGCCAGGTGGCTCTTCTTATTGCGCTCGGCAACCTTAATGGCTTCATCAATGCGCCCATCGCGCAGCGCGCCGGCGACGGCCGGGGCAAACGCACGCGACTGTTTGCGAGCCGCGCTATAGGCCATCCAGCGATCGATCATCACGCCGATCGACCACCCCGACATGATGAAGAGAATGATGACTACGGTCCGGGCAACCCATCCCATTGCCTTCCACAAGCCCAAGGGATCGGTCGCCATGGCGCCGCCGCCTTCCTGAACCATCCAGGTGGCTGCGACGTGAACGTGACTGAGAAGTGCTGCTGCTACGTGAGTTGCGAACATGAGTTGCTTTTCCCTCCTCGGAACTTTCTACTTCAATTGGACACTGTGATGCGCTTTGTGGTGCCAACAACGCAAAAAGAAATCGATCCCCGGCGGGCCTGCGCCTTTTTTGCGCCGCACACGCGCGGACTCCAGCCAAACCTTTGTTAAGAAATACTAAGGTACGGCGGCCGCGCCCAGGTTTCAAGAAACCCCTCCCGGCCACCGCGAGTCAAGTGGGAAAGGGAGGGCTATGCACACTACTGCCGATAAATCTACAACCGCGAGCCTGCTGAGGAGTTCAGCCCCCAGCGAGCGTGAAGTTCACCTGCACCTGCGTGTCGACCTCAACGGGCTCTCCATTCAGCAGGTACGGCTTGTATTTCCACTGCTTCACGGCTTCGATCGCGGCCGGCGCCAGCATGGGATGCCCGCTGACCAATTGCAGGTTTTCAATGCTGCCGTCCTTGCTGATCTGGGCCTGCAAAATCACCGTACCCTGAATGCGGGCCTGGCGCGCGAGCGGCGGATAGGTCGGATTGACCCTGCGGATCAAAAGCCCAGACGACACGCCCGACGATACGCGCACGCGCTGCGGTGTGGCTACCTTTGGCACGGCAACCGGCGTCGAACTGATGATGCCGCCAATCACGCCGCCCATCTGCCCACCGGGAATTCCGCCCGGGACGCCGCCCACCACGCCGGCAGACGCCATGGCCGGTGGAGCCTCGTCTTCCTGGATCATCTTCACTTTTTGTGGAATCTTGGTGGGTGTACGCAATTCACCGTTGACGATATCGGTCTGAATCACCTTGACGTGCTGCACGGCTGCAGCAGCTGGCGGTGGCGGCGGTGGCGGTGGCGGGGGGGCCACCAGAAGGAACATCATTTGTCCTTTGGGCAAGGCTTCCGTGAAAATGAGCGGGATGAGCACCATCACGCCGATAATCATGAACTCGATCATAAACGCGACCACTGACGTTCGGCCCCGTTTTGTCTTCAGCTTGCCGCCAGACTCAATCAGGCTGTCTTCAAACATAGTGTTTCTCCCCTAGCTTCTTTTCAGACCCCTCAAAGAGCTTTAGACACCGACTGGCTCCCTTTTGCTCCCGGTTTCCCGGTGCGCCTCTAAGGCCGAAACCAGCCCTAGGGCGTTTTAAGCAAATCCCTCTAACTGCTTACATAAGAAGGCTTACCGCAAGTAACGACTACCGCGCCATCGGGTAACCTATCTAGCCCGAAAACTTGCCCGGATTACTTCGCTTTCACCGGTATGCCGACTGGACGCTTGCCTCGTTCAATCCGCCAATCCTGGTAAGCCACCAGGATCGGCGCGGCGATCGCAATCGACGAATACGTCCCTATCAAAATGCCAATCACCAGTGCGAGGCTGAATCCACGAAGCACCTCGCCACCGAACAAAAAGAGTGCGAGTACGGTAAGGAAGGTAAGGCCCGCTGTCAAGATCGTTCTGCTCAGAGTCTGATTAATACTCCGGTTAACGATATCCGACAGTTTCTCGCGCCGCATGAGTTTAATGTTTTCGCGGATGCGGTCAAATACCACGATCGTGTCGTTATTAGAGTAACCAATCAGGGTCAAAATGGCCGCGATCACGGTCAGGGATATCTCAAACCTCGGCGCCAGAAGTGAAAACGCGCCTACTGTAATAAGAGTGTCGTGAAACACCGTGACCACCGCGGCGATGCCGTAAATCCACTCAAACCGGAACCCCAGGTAAACCAGCATCCCCAAGAGCGAATAGAGGGTAGCTAATCCCGCCTGGGTTCGCAACTGGCCGCCCACCTGCGGCCCCACGATCTCTACATGCCGAACCCCAAAGTCTGAAAGGTAGAATCCATCGGGCAGCGACGCCGCAACCGCAGGCGCGACGCCCGCAGCGCCCTTCAACTGATCGAGAGAACTAAACACCCCGCCCAGGGTGTTTTCCCGATAATCCACAACGGCTTGCGTCTGCGCAGTGTATTTCACGTCAGCATCAGTGCCCAGATGCAGCGGGTCTTTATCCATCAAGTATTTCTTGATTGTTAAAGAACTGGCGTTGTTCAGGTCGTCTTTGCCTGCTGGAGCATTGCTCTCCAGCGCCTGAATAATCTTCAGCTTGCCCTGGTCCAGAGCCTGATCGCTGGTTTCACGAACATCGAGATCGATCAGAACCTCATTCAGCGAAGGTTGGTCGTAAGGCTGAATCTTCGGATCCCGCAGGCCGGCACGGTCCATTGCGGCACGCACGGCATTAATGTCGGGAGTATGCGAGAACTTCACATAAACCAGAGTTCCCCCGCGGAAGTCCACTCCCCACGGGATGTGGTGCCAGAACAGCAATGAAAACAGGCCGGCAACGCTGAAGACCAGCGAAAAGGCGAGAAAGTACCACTTTTTCCCCAGAAAATCTATGTCGGTATTGCGAAAGAACTCCACGGGTTTCTCTAGCCCCTTATCTATCTATGACTTAGCAAAAAATCGGGTGATTTTTAGCGATTTCGTAATTGAGCGATTGCAAACCTCAACCATTGCGGGTTCTTCAATGGCCCAATCGCCCGGATGACTCAATCGCTCAATTTTCCTAAATGCTGAGCGCTTCGCCGCGTTGCTTCCGGCTCAGCACCCAGTCGAAGATCGCACGCGAAACAAATACCGCCGTAAACAGGTTCGCCAGCAAGCCGAACGTGAGCGTGGTCGCGAATCCTTTCACCGGGCCAGTGCCGAAGATGAACAAAATTGCGGCCGAAACAATGGTCGTAACGTGCGTATCCACGATCGTGATCCAGGCGTGACTAAAACCCTGATCCACTGCCGAGGGCGGCGTCTTGCCATTGCGCAACTCTTCGCGAATGCGCTCGAAGATCAGCACGTTAGAATCCACGCCCATACCGACTGTCAGAATCACACCCGCGATTCCGGGTAAGGTGAGAGCCACGTTGACCCCTGCAATCGTCGACCACCCTAGGAACCCGAGTAGAATAATCAGGTTCATGATCAGCGCCAAATCGGCATTGATGCCCGCGCCGCGATAATAGATCAGCATGAAAATCAGAACCGCTGTCATGCCAATGACGGCCGCGAGCACGCCCGACCGAATCGAATCCGCGCCTAACGACGGACCCACCGTGCGCTCCTCCAAGTAGGTCATGCTGGCGGGGAGAGCGCCAGAGCGCAGGATCATCGAAAGATCCTTCGCCTGCTGCTCGGTCATGCGACCGCCGCTGATCGATCCCTGGTCGCGGATCGGCTCATGAATATTCGCCACTTCCTGCACATGGTTGTCCAGCACCACAGCCAGGCTGTCGCCGACATGGGCCGACGTAAAGGAATAGAACCGCTGCCCCCCTTCGCCTGTCAGCGTGAAGCTGACACTGGGCTGGCCATTCGGGTCGGTGCTGGGCTGCGCATCCCGCAAGTCTTTGCCGCTTACCGCCGAAACACGCGACACCAGGTACCATGCCTGCCCCTCCGACCCCGCTCCGGGCATGCTGTGTCCCGGAAGAAGCATGGCATCCGAAGGTAGAACGCCGGGCTGCGTTTGCGCCTGCAACGCCGCCTGCTCGCTAGGATACGGGCCACCCAGAGACTGCTTGATTTCCAGCATCGCGGTGGACTGTACCAGAGCCTTCACACGGCCGGGATCGTCTACGCCGGGCAGTTGCATCAGAATCTGGTAGTCGCCGAGTCCATGCTCCTGAATCGTCGGTTCGCTCACGCCCAGAGCGTCAACCCGGTTACGGATCGTTTCGATCGCCTGCGTGACTGCTTTATTTTTCAGGTCAACCAATGCCGAAGGCTTCATCGCCAGGTTCCACGAATTGTCGGGACCGCCGGTGATGTCGTACTCGGGAAGATGATCCTGCACAATGCTCAGCAGATCGGAGCGCGAAGCCGGCTGCACGCCTTTCACCACCACGTGATCGGGATTATTCTGCGCGTCCGGCTGGGAAACGTCGGTGTAATCAATCTTGCGGCTACGCAGTTGTTCTTTCAGAATCTCGACTGCGTTCTGCGCGACCACGTTCACGGCATCATTCACCTGCACCTGCAAAATCAGGTGCGTCCCGCCCTTCAAATCGAGGCCCAGGTGGATGTGATCGGTCAGCGCCGTAAGCAGTCCTTGGCCGGAAAAACTTTTCGGAATCCCAAAAATTCCGAACAGGAAAAACAGCATCGTCGCGATGATGAATCCGAGCTTATAGAGAAGATTCTTGTTCATGATGAAGACAAATTTCCCGTACGAGATAAATCCCTTGCCAGTTTCTCTACTTCTTCGCGGTATCTTCCTCAGGCGTCGTTACAATCGCCACCGAGGCTTTGGTCACTTCCACCCGCAAATTATCCGGCGGTACGCGCAGATGAATCGCGTCATCCTTCAAGGCAATAACCGTGCCTCGCAAACCTCCGCTGGTGGTGACCTTGTCGCCGGTCTTGAGCTGATCGAGCATGGCTTGCCATTTTTTCTGGCGGCGCTGCTGCGGCAAGATCAACAGAAAATAAAAGATGGCGATCATGGGCACAAACATGATCAGCAACGACAGTCCACCGCCACCCGATGCCTGCAATATGAGCACAGCTTGCATGTTCAAAATATCCGCGCGGATGAAGTCCGCGAAAAAACGCGCCCGCCCACTCGTGCCGCGGAGCTCTTATTTCACCACGGGGTTTGGATCGACTTCGGCCGGGTTCCTTCTGTTTCAGGCTTGAATCCGGGGAGGCCATCCGTCGCGGTCATGGTTTCGGTCGTGACCAGACACTAGAAAGAAAACGGGACTCTTCCCCAAGTGAAATAGAATGCCGTACCCGCCGCATAGTGTCAAGGTAGAAACTCAGGTTGTGGATCGTATTCAAGACTTGCGCCAGCACTTCGTTGGATGCATAAAGATGACGTAAATAAGCCCGCGAGTAGCGATTGCACACACGGCAGCCACAATTCGCGTCTAGCGGACCCGCATCCTGCGCGTAGCGCGCTTGCTTGATCGAAACTTTGCCCTCCGACGTAAACAGCAGCCCGTGCCGCGCCGCCCGCGTCGGCTGAACGCAATCCATCATGTCGACGCCCAGGCTAGCGTACTCGACAATTTCTTCCGGCGTGCCCACTCCCATCAGATAGCGCGGCTTGTCTTTGGGTAGATGCTCCAGCGTCGACTCGACGATCTCGCGTGTCAGCTCGCGCGGCTCCCCGACGCTCAACCCGCCAATGGCATACCCCGGAAATCCGATCTCAATCGTCCGCTCCGCCGACTCTTTTCTGAGCGCGCGATCAATCCCTCCCTGCACAATGCCGAACAGTGATTGCGTAACGTGCTCATTTTTGTCATTCCGAGCAACGCGAGGAACCTGCTGTGCGCCGGCACCCTCCCCGATCCCGCCCGTGGAAATTCCCCACGGCACTTTGTCTTTATGCTCCTCAAAATATTTCTTACTCCTCGCCGCCCAGCGCGCCGTCATCTCCATCGAAGCCCGTATGCGAGCCTGATCCGCCGGATACTCGGTACACTCATCGAACGCCATAATGATGTCGGCGCCCAACCCAATCTGCGCCTCCATCGCGCTCTCCGGACTAAAGAAATGGGAAGACCCGTCCAAATGTGAGCGAAACGTCACGCCTTCTTCGTTTACTTTGCGCAGCTCGTTCAGACTGAACACCTGAAACCCGCCCGAATCGGTCAGGATTGCCCGACGCCACGACATGAAACCGTGCAGTCCGCCCATCTTCCTTACCGTGTCGACGCCCGGCCGCAGATAGAGGTGATACGTGTTGCCAAGAATAATCTGTGCACCCAGATCCTCGAGAATGTCCTGCGGCACGCCCTTCACAGACGCCACCGTCCCCACCGGCATAAACACCGGAGTCTCAATTTCAGCATGCGGCGTGATCAGCCGCCCGCCGCGCGCGTTGCCGCTCCTGGAATTAATTTCGAACGATAGGGACATTCTTTGCGATTGTAGCAACGGAGTATGAAGGAAACTGGCGGTCCGGAACTCTACGATCCGAAATCTTCAATCCAAAATCAAGACGATCTCTCCACGAACATCTCCCGCTTCGACCACGAGTCTTCCCACTGTCACCGGCAATTTGAAGCGCCGCGGCCCCGCGCTCCCGGGATTGAAATAAAGCACGCCGCCACGCGTTTCCTGCTTCGGAACATGGCTGTGCCCAGAGATCACCACCTTAAACCCAGCCGCTTCCGGCTTCAGATCAAGCCGCGCCAGATCGTGGAGAACATAAATGGAAACGCCTCCGATCTCGACCACTTCAGTTTCCGGCAGCCTGTGCGACCACGGTTCGTTGTCTATGTTGCCGCGAATGGCTGTCACTGGCGCGAGCGTTGCGAGCTTCTCAAGAATTTCCGGAGCCCCGATATCCCCGGCATGAATGATCTGTTTCGACCCACGCAACGCCTCGATCGCTTCGGCTCGAAGCAACCCGTGAGTATCGGAAATGACGCCGATCAGGATGGGCGTTCTCGATTCTGAAGTTCGAGGTCTGAGAATGAGGTCAGTCGCAAAAAGATCGAGCCAACGATTCTAGCGAAATCGTTGGCTCAATCCAGTCTCACGTTCCGAAAATTCGCCTGCACAGCTTACACCGCTGTCATCCTCCGCGCGTTGATCCCATCCAGCGCCTTCCACAACATCCGGGCCGTATTCTCGGCCGCATCCAGAGCCGCATCCGCCGTTTCGGGATGCGCCTCGATCCGTTTTTGAAGCTGTTTGCGCCAGACATTCGAATGATAGACGTCCGCCGTGGCATGCAGCGAGAAGTAGCTGCAAGTCTTTTCGTCAGCGCCGTACATCTCGCGCAGGCCGCGCTCCTTCTCTTTCGCGACGCGCGGCACCTGCGACTCGTAAGCATAAAAGGCCGCGAGCGCTTCTTCGCATGAACCTTCGCTGGCTACCTGCTGAAAGTGCCCGATGAGCTGCCGAATCTCGGGCACCGGACTGTGCCACTCCAGGTTGCGGCTCGATCCCATGCCCTCGGCGAAGTCGAGCCAAAGGTCAGAGTGCGGGACAAGTTGCGGAACCGCATCCTGCCCTGGCCGCCCGTCGACACCCTTTTCGTCGCACATATTCGCCAGCACCGCCCGCCGCAGTTCGCCTTCCTCCAGACGCATGCCCAGCTCCGCCAGGTACGAGGGAAACGCCTCGACGTGGTGATAGTAGTCCTGGGCATATTCGCGCAGATCGTCGCGCGTCAACTGGCCCGCCGACCATGCCTTGTAAAACGGATGGCAGAGCAAGTCATACTTCGCGATCCGCGTTTCCATCTGAGAAAAGAATTCCGCAGTGTTCATGAAGCCCCCTCTGGCGTTTGATTAGGACAGCCCAATATACGGTCGAAAAGTCGCCGTCGGCAAGTGATGGAAATCACAATCTGCGCCAAGTTGCTAAAATGAAAGAAGAAATACCGGTCAGGTATTTTCGAATCTTCTCCCCATTGATTCCTATGCAGTTCACCGAACAATTCGACGTAGTCGTGGTCGGCGCCGGCCATGCTGGATGCGAGGCCTCCATGGCCGCCGCGCGCATGGGCCTGAAGACCGCCCTTTACACGCTGAACGTCGACCTGATCGCGCAAATGTCGTGCAACCCTGCCGTGGGCGGCATCGCCAAAGGTCACCTCGTCCGCGAAGTCGATGCCCTCGGTGGCATCATGGGCGAGATCACCGACGCAGTCGGCATCCAGTTTCGACTGCTGAACACTTCCCGCGGCCCTGCCGTCTGGTCGCCGCGCGCGCAGTGTGACAAGCAAGCTTACCGCCTGAAGATGCGCGAAGTCCTCGAGTCGCAGCCGAATCTCAAGATCAAGCAGGCGGAAGTCGCGGACTTGATTGTCGAAAGCTCTCGGCTCTCAGCCGTCAGCTCTCAGTCAGAAGCTGCCACCACCCGTGTGGGGATGGGCGACTCTCCCGTCCAGCCGGAGCGCAGCTCCGCTACCACAGACCGCCGCCGCGTCGTCGGCATCCGCCTCCGCGATGGCCGCACCGTTGGCGCTTCCGCCGTCATCATCACCACCGGAACATTTCTCAACGGCCTCATCCACTGCGGCGAGCAGCAGTATCCCGCGGGACGTTCCGGCGAACCCAACGCGGTTCTGCTGGGCGAGGCGCTGAAAAAGCTCGGGTTGCGTGGTTGCCGCCTCAAGACTGGGACTCCACCGCGCCTCGACGGACGCACCATCGACTGGTCGCGCTTCGCCGAGCAGCCCGGCGACATCGACCCCACACCGTTCAGCTTCCGCACCAAGCGGGTCGCGCACCACGACTCGCAGGTTCATTGCTACATCGCCTACACCACGCCGGAGACGCATCGCATCATCCGCGAGAACGTGCACCGCTCGCCCATGTACAGCGGACAAATTCAGTCGATCGGCCCGCGCTATTGTCCCTCGATCGAAGACAAGATCGTCAAGTTTCCCGACAAGGAAATGCACCAGCTCTTTCTCGAGCCCGAAGGCCTGACCACGCACGAGATCTACGTCAACGGCATGAGCACTTCACTGCCGGTCGAAGTCCAGCTCGAAATACTGAAGTCGATCCCCGGCCTGGAAAACGCCGAGATGCTGCGCCCCGGTTACGCCATCGAATACGACTCGATCGATCCCACGGAACTGGAGCGCACGCTCGAAACCCGCAAGATTGCCGGCCTGTTCCTCGGCGGCCAGATCAACGGCACCTCCGGCTACGAAGAGGCCGCCTGCCAGGGCCTGATGGCCGGCATCAACGCGGCTTTGCAGGTAAAGGACGAGCCGCCGCTCATCCTCGACCGCACCGAAGCCTACACCGCGATCCTGATCGACGACCTGATTTCCAAGGGCACGAACGAGCCCTACCGCATGTTCACCTCGCGCGCCGAGTTCCGCCTGCACTTGCGCATCGACAACGCCGACCGCCGCCTCACCCCGCACGGCCGCCGCGTAGGGCTGACTTCAAATGAAGCTTGGGCAGATTTTCAGTCGAAGCAGGAACGATTGATTGCGCTGAAGAAAAAATTGGAAGCCACCAAAATCACATCCGAGATGACGGCCCAAATAACTGCGGCCCAAAGATCAGAAGCAGACGCCCAAATAAATTCTTGTCATTCCGAACACTCGCAAAGCGAGGGTGAGGCACCTGCTGTCGGCAGCAGCGCCACGACGACCGACTTGTCTTCAGCCGTAGGCCAAACATTGGCTCAAGTGCTCAAGCGCCCTGAAGTAACGGTGGAGCAACTCGTCCCGATCCTCAAGAAACTCACGCCAGATTTTTTCGCAAGAAGTTCTTTTGTGCCCTCAGTGTCCCCTGTGGTAAAGATTTCTTCCGAAGTCCGCAACGAACTCAAGTCCGTCGAGACCGAAATCAAGTACGAAGGCTACCTGCTGCAGCAACAACGCGCCATGGACCGCCTGAAGAAATCCGAGCAGCACTCCATTCCCGACTGGTTCGACTATTGCTCCGTCAGCGGCCTCTCGCGCGAGATGCAGGAAAAACTCACCCACGTTCGCCCGCGCACCATCGGCCAGGCCTCGCGCATCCCCGGGGTGACACCCGCTGCGGTTTCGCTGGTGAATGTCTTCATCGAAATCCAGGCCCGCCGCCGCGATCAGGCCGCCGCTCTCTGAGCTTGTGCGTCTACAATGGTCCGAGCATGTCTGCCCAACTATGATCGCCCATCTTCGCGGAAAGCTCCTGGCCAAGCATCCCAGCCAGGCCATCGTCGAAACGGCTGGCGTGGGATATGACGTGACCATCAGCGTGCCGACTTTTTCCGATCTTCCGGCGATCGGGGCGGAGGTTGCGCTCCACATCCACACCCATGTACGCGAAGATCTGATCGCGCTCTACGGATTCCTGCGCCCTTCGGAAAAGCTGCTGTTCGAAAAGCTGATCACGGTGAGCGGCATCGGCCCCAAGCTGGCGATCACAATCCTGAGCGGCATGGCCGCCGATGAAATGGTCAGCGCGATTCGCGGCAACGACGTGGCCCGGCTCACACGCATTCCCGGCATCGGCAAGAAAACCGCCGAACGCATGATACTCGAACTGCGCGACAAGCTGCCCGAAGGCGGCCCGACCTCAGCCCCAGCCGTTCCCGCGATGAACGCGACCGAAGAAGACGTGCTCTCCGCACTGGTCAATCTCGGATATCAGCGGGCGGCCGCCGAGAAAGCTTTGGGTGTCGCGACTAAGAATGGATCTGCAAAATCCTTCGACCAGATGTTTCGTTTGACCTTAAGCCAGCTCTCAAAGTAGCCACTTTCCCTGTAGACAAAGCAATCGCCTTGAGCGGCGCCGACGTCGATTATTTGGCGGTGCAGGGCTTCTGGGTGTGCACAATTGTAGGCGTGATGTCGCTCTTCTTTCTGGCGGTATCGGCCCGCCAGCCTATCCTCGGCGTACTGGTTTTTCTCCTGTTTCATTTCGGAGGGGTCGGGGTTCGGGAACACAATCCATTCGCGGCAGCGATCATCCTGGTTTATTACGTCGTCGATTTCCTGGCTTCCGCTGTGTTCTTGTTTGTGAACTCGCCGGGCATTGGGGTTCTAAGAATCATCATCGTGGCGCTGCTGGTGTCGAATCTCCGCGCCACCTGGATCGCCGGCAGTTGGAAGCCTGACTCGGAAGAGGCTGCGTTGCCGCCGCGAATGGGAGAAACCTTCGCCGATAAGCTCTCCGATAAGTGGCCCGCGTTTATATGGCCGAAAGTGAAAGTGGTCTATTACATCTTCTCGTTCGGATTTCTCGCGCTTACCGTCGCTGGGTTCATCGTCATATTTCTTCGCGGCGGACATCTCTAGCTGTTTCTTACTTCCCAATGCAGAAAGTACTGAAAATCAAATTCAGAATGTCGTCCGTCGTAGTCGCGCCCGTAATCGCATCCAGCGGCCGCAGCGAATTGTAGAGATCCATCAGCAGCATCTCGTGCGGCACCCTCCCGGCGACAGCAGTCTTCGCCGCATCCAGCGCGGTGAGTGAATCCTGAATCAATCCCTGATGCCGAACGTTTGTGAGAAATCCGAATTCACCCTCCGCACCGCTTTCACCGCCGATATGCCGGAGAATGGCTTGGCGAAGCTCAGCGATACCCTCGCCAGTAACAGCCGAAGTCAGAACTTTCTGGCCACTCGCCACTAACCACTGCTCACTGGCTCCAAGGTCGCACTTGTTTCCCACCACAATTACCGGCCGGTTCTCCGCCAAGCGCAGCAACTCCGCATCTTCGGCGGTCTCGCCCAGCGACGCTTCGAGCACCATCAGCACCAGGTCGGCGTCGGCCAGCGCTTCCATTGATTTTCGAATGCCCAGCGACTCCGCTTCGTCAAGCGCATCGCGAATACCGGCCGTGTCGACCAACTTCACCGGGATGCCGCCAATCGCCACGGTCTCACTAACCAGATCACGCGTGGTGCCCGGAGTCGCCGTCACAATCGCGCGCTCCCGCTCGACCAGCCGGTTGAACAAGCTCGACTTGCCCACATTCGGACGGCCCACAATCGCCAGCGTCAATCCTTCATGCACGATCTTGCCGTAAGAAAAGCTCGCGCCGAGCTGCTCGAGCGGCGTTCGCACGGCCGCGATGTGACTCAGAATCGCCACATCCACCATCACCGAAACATCGTCTTCGGCAAAATCGATTCCCGCCTCGAGCACCGCGATTAGCTCCACCAGTTCTTTCTTAATCGGCTGCAGCCGTCGCGAAAGCGCTCCCTCCAATTGCTGGGCCGCGACTTTCGCCTGATACAAAGTCTGCGAGTCGATCAGGTCGCGCACCGCCTCGGCCTGCGTCAGGTCAATGCGCCCATTGAGAAACGCGCGCATGGTGAACTCCCCCGGCTCCGCCAGCCGCGCTCCGGAAGCTACACACAACTCCACAATGTGCCGCAGCACGACCGGCGATCCATGCGCGGAAATCTCGATGATGTCGTCGGTCGTATAAGAGTGAGGCTTCGCAAAATAAGTAACCACAACTTCGTCGATGCGTTCGCTTTGGGTGGGAACGGTCGGGTGCCCCATCCTAACCGCGCTTTTTGCGGTTAGAGTGGGGGGGGTGACTTCTTCCGCGCCCGGACAAATAGATTCCGGCTCGACGAACTCTCCAAAAACTGCTCTCCCTGGTTCCAATTCATGCTTTAGCCGCAACATTGGCACGACAATCTTGAGCGCGCGCGTTCCCGCCAAACGAACGACACCAATCCCCCCGCGCCCGGCGGGCGTCGCAATCGCAACGATCGTATCATCGAGATTCATGCCCAGATTCACGCGCCGATTGTAACGGTTACACTAAAGCCAAACCAAAGACTCACGCACCCGAGATGGGTGCCCCGTTTCTCGCGTGTCGTTTGCGCGAAAAGTGGGGATTTTGACAACTCTGAGGAGCGTTCCACTTGTCCGTAGCCGACGAACTTTTAAAGGCCAACGAAACTTTCGCCCGCAACTTCACCCTCGGCGATCTCGCCGTCCGCCCTCGCCGCCACGTCGCGGTGCTCGCCTGCATGGATTCTCGCATCTTGTTCGAGCACTGCCTCGGCCTGCATCCCGGCGACGCGCACATGATCCGCAACGCCGGCGGTATCGCCACCGATGACGCCCTGCGCTCCCTGATCGTCTCCCATCACCTGCTCGACACGCAGGAGTTCATCATCATCAACCATACTGACTGCGGCCTACTGAAAGTGAAGGAGTACGAGCTACGCGCAAAACTCGCGGAGAAGATGGGGGTTGTCGCCAGCGAACCGGCGCACTTCTACGCGTTCGATGATCTCGAAGCCAACGTCCGCCTTCAGGTGCATCGCGTGAAATCGCATCCGTGGATTCCGAAACACATTCCGGTGCGAGGATTTGTCTATGACGTGAAAACAGGCAAGCTGAAGGAAGTGGAAGAAAAGTAATCTTTGCCAGGAGCGCGGACATTTCGCGAAGAATACCGACTACCGCTGCAAAACTTGACCAAACTCATACGTTTGTTGACCGCTTTCATGCCTATCATAAAAACTTAGGTTCCATTTCGCAGCCCGAAGCGGCAGTCTCGCGTAACGCTCGGTCTAAAAGGAAGGCGAGATATGAAAACTATTCTGACGGTATTTCTCTTCTCGGTTTCAGCATTCACCCAGAATTTATCTGTCACCGCCGCCGAATCCGCATGCGGCCCCGGCAACGTTCAGTTCGTCATAAAGACCAACAACAATGAGCATCAGCTCGCTCAGCCCGATCCGGGCAAAGCTTTGGTCTATGTCGTAGAAGATCAAAAATTCAAGGTTGTGAACGACGTGACAACAAGGATCGGCTTGGATGGCGCGTGGGTTGGAGCCAACCGTGGAAATTCATATTTTTCTTTTTCAGTCGAGCCCGGTAAACATCATTTGTGCGCCGACTGGATTTCTGGTTTTCTGCTCAACGGCCGCCTCGTCTCTCTGACCAGCTTCACTGCGGAATCCGGCGAGGTCTATTACCTCCGGGCCCGAACCAGCGCCAGCCCGACCAGTGGGAAAGCTGGGGCCGGAGCCTCGATCGATTTGGACCTCGTGAATGAAGACGAGGGCAGACTTCTTGTCGCGTCCTCGGGACTCAGCCTCTCGCAGCAAAAAAAATAGCATCGGATCAGTTCTGCAAGGGCTCTCGTCTATCTCGCCACAACCTTCTCGATCTCTGCCCGCAACTGGTCGTAAGGCACCGCCCCCGGATGGTACCAAGCCACTTTCCCCGCGCGATCGAGCAGCACCAGCGTCGGCGTCGTCGACGCACCGTAAACTTCGAAGTTGTACTTGCTGACGGGCACCGGCATGTCGAGCAGCCCAGAATAAAAGTGTCGCCGCACCGCTTCAATATATTGCAGTTCATCGGCAGGCGAAGCATGCTCAAGCTGCGCGGTGTAGCCGTAGAGCCGCGTCGGGCCAATTACCTTAAATCCCTTGGCGGCATATTCCGAGCGCAGTTGCGTGATGATCGGCGCCTCGGCTTTGCAGTCGCCGCACCAGTGCGCCCAGAAAAACAGCAGCACCGGCACACCGCGCCATTGGTCGGGAGCCGCCAGGGTCGCGCCTAGATAGCGGTCGGCCTTCAGCGCCGGCGCCACCTTCCCTTGCAACAACAGCAGGTTCAGATTTTTCTGCAATCGGTCGTGAATCGAAGTGTTCGCATAGGTGCGCAACGCGGATTGCAGCAGCGCAACCGCCTGCGTCCGTTGCCCCTGCGCCGCAAGCGCCTGCGACCGGACTTCCAGCGCCGCGCCCAGCGCCGTCGGCAGGTGCGGTTCGGCGTCGAGCGAGCGTTGTTTCAACAGATCCAGCGCCTGACTCTGGGTCTGCTTGGCATACGCCGCCGCCTGGTCATACTGACGCTGATCCAGCGCGGCCCGCGCCATCCACGAAGACGCTTCCAGATATTCCGCCGTCACGCCCTGTTGAGTACGATAAGAATTCAGCGCCGCCTCAGCGCCAGAAAAATTGTTCTGCATCAGAGCGATGCGCACGTCGTCGACAATCCCTGCCCACGCCGCCGCCGTGAGTAAGAACGAAACCAGCAGAATCCGCAAACGCATGTCTAGATGATGAATGCTTTGCCCAAAGGTCGCAAGTCGTCGACATTTTTTCCACGGCCGGACCCAACCATAACAGCTTCTATATCAGTTGTTTAGCCATAGCCTACAGCAAATTATGTAGCTTTTATGGGGCATTTTCTTTACAATTTATTTGCGTTTGACTTTAGAGCTCCTTCGCAGTACAAGCATCTCCGCTCAACCCAGCGAGTGACCTTCCTGCAAGAAGACCCGAAAGTTTCAGCGCTACATCAACAACAAAGGAACAAGCAACATCATGGAAACAGGAACAGTGAAGTGGTTTAACGACGCCAAAGGCTACGGTTTTATCAGCCGCCAGAACGGTGAGGATGTCTTCGTGCATTTCTCCGCCATTCAGGCCAGTGGTTTCCGCAGCCTGCAGGAAGGTCAGCAAGTGCAGTTTGACGTGGTCAAAGGCCCCAAGGGCTGGCAAGCCGAGAACGTCAAGGGCGTCTAACCCCGCTTCGCAGCCACAATTCGCAATGAGGGCGGCCAGCCATGGCCGCCCTTAGTTTTTTGTGAGATTGTTCTTGCTCTACTACTGGCTGCGCATTAGAACCACATCCGAGTCGGTGTGGCCGCGCACCATCGCCAGTTGTTTGCCGTCGAACGACCAGTGGAAATCGAAAATCTGTTCAGAAGTGAAATCGGTAAGCTGGCTGCCTCTAGCGCCGTCGAGAGGCTGCAGCCACAGGTTATCGACGCCGTTGAGGCGCGTGGGATAGACAACACCCTTGCCGTCGCGGGAGAAATGCAGCAGGCCGAAGCGCGGACGCTCGAACGGCAGCGTCTTCATTACCTTGCCGGCATCGGTCTCAACCACCTCGAGCATTTCTCTGTGCTCGCCAGCATGTTGCAGGGTAGGAAAGGCAGCGAGCGTACCGTCGTAAGAAACATCGAAGGAACCGGCGATGGGCGATTCCGAAACGATTTGCGGTGCGCCGCCATCAATGGAAACTTTGGCCAGTTTCGGTTCCCCGCCTTGCTGCATGAAGAACACCCACTTGCCATCATGCGAGCACACCGGATAGAGATCGAGTTTACCGCTGGTCACTTGCTTGACATTGCCGGTCGCATCCATGCGCCAGATATTTTGCGCGCCGCTTAGAAATTTCACGAAGACGATGGAGCCGCCCTGGCCGCAGGCGCATGGGGCGCCGCTCACGGCCTGACCGGGAATAGCCGCCTTGGCGCCGGTCGCAGGGTCAATACGATTAAGGACGTTGGCCTGATCGGAGATCCACTGGTCGTCAGGGGTCCAGGTAAAGTTGGTGTCGGCCTCGGCGGAGGTAACCGGGCGGGCTTGAGCTGCGAGCGATCCCGCGGGCATCACCTGCAAATTCCAACGACCCTCGTTCTGCACCGTGGCTAGAATGCTCCCGCTGCTGCCGACGCTTAGGTCGGAGTAAGTGCTGGTGTCGCGGGTGATCGGAGAATAGATGCCCTGGGGATAGGAAACGAAACCAATCTGCGTGCGAGCGAAATTGGAGCTTTGCTCGCTCGAGAGAACCAACACGCCGCTGCCATCGGGAAGCCATGCCGGCTTGTCGACGATACGCTCGTTACTTCCGTAGAAAGCCTTGCGCTGGCCGCTGGCCGCGTCCACTGCGGCCAAGCGGATCAATCCGCTCGCCACATCGACCACCTGGCCAACGATGACCTTCCCGTCAGGCGACCAGGCAGGCCGGTTCAACGCCTCGCTGTCGGGACCGCCGGCCAGCACCCTTTCCTCTCCGCTGTCGACCGAATGCAGAATCAGCTGGTATTTGCCGGGATCGGGATTGTCAAAGCGCACGAAGGCGAACTTTTTTCCGTCGGGAGAAAAGGTAATGTTCGAATCCATGTCGCTAATGAGCTTTTGCGGAGATCCACCGAGAAGCGGCGCGCGGTAGAGGAACTTGAGTTCGGGATTGCCGGGATCACTGCGGCCAAAATAAAAATAATTGCCATCGGGAGAAAAGCGCAGTGCGTTGTAATACACATCGGCGGGCGGCTCAACCTGGGTATTGCTGTTGGTGGGAACATTACGCAGCCACAGGCCGGCCAGGCCGTTTTCGCGCACCAGATTCAAAACGTACTTACCGTCGGGTGAAATCGCGGCCATCACCGACTTGCCGCCCTCGGTGATTTTGGTGACGGTGAAATTTTGAAAGGGAGCGGGGCGGCTACGGGCGAGGAACGCGTAGATTCCATAGGCCGCCGCGGCCATCACGACCAGAACAATGCCAGCGGTCACGCCGGCGCGGAGTTTGTGCCGCCGCGCGGCGGCGACGGCGGAACCGCTCGGCGCGCCGGGAGCGGGGCGAACCTCGGCCGCAACGGACGCGGAGGGTGCGGCAACTGGGAGGGCTGCCGCGCTCGAGAGCGATTGAGTAGGCTTGCGTCCCGACTCCGTATCGCGCTTGAGACGCTTCAGGTCGCCGCGCAGATCGGCAGCCGACTGGTAGCGCAGGTCGCGATCTTTTTCCAACAGCTTCTCGATGATCTCCTGCAGTCGCAGCGGCAGCGCCGCATTCCACTGCACCGCCGAAACCGGGTCCAACTCCAGAATGGCGTGAAACACCACCGCCGACGTCGCCCCGGGAAAAGGCTGCCGTCCCGTCGCCATCTGGTAGATCACGGTGCCCAGCGAGAACAAATCGCTGCGCGTGTCGAGTTCTTCACCCCGCGCCTGCTCCGGCGACATATATGCGATCGTGCCCACGGTCGCTCCCGGGCTGGTCAGGTTCGCCATAGCCGGAGAGTCTTGCGTGGCCCCAATGGTCCGTATTTCAAGTTCTGGACGCGTCAGCTTGGCCAGACCGAAATCCAGCACTTTCACCTGGCCGCGCGGCGTCAGAAAAATGTTCGCCGGCTTGATGTCCCGGTGAATGATCCCCTTGGCATGCGCAGCGTCGAGCGCGTCGGCTAGTTGAATTGCGATGTCGAGCAACGGACCAACCTGCATCGGGCCGGAATAGAGCCTGTGATCGAGGTTCTGCCCCTCCAGCAATTCCATCGCAATGAATGACTGCGCGTCCACCCCTTCGCCGGATTTCTCGACGGCGTAGATCGTGCAGATGTTGGGATGATTCAGCGCCGACGCCGCGCGCGCCTCCAGCAAAAATCGCTCCAGCGCATTAGGATCACGCGCCAACTGCGGCGGCAGAAACTTCAAGGCAACCTTGCGTCCCAGGCTCAGGTCCTCCGCCTCGTAAACCACACCCATCCCGCCACTGCCGAGCTGGCCGGTGATGCGGTAATGCGAGATGGTCTGATTGATCATGTTTGGCAGATCATGTTTGGTTAATCATGTCTGAAATCATGCTGGCAAATCAGGTCGATCAATGATTTCGAGTCCGGTGCGTATCGAACGAAAGGTTGAAGTCCATCTTAGGGGCGACGGCGAAAGCCGTCAACGAAGTCGCGGCGCGGCTTGGGCAGTGTTCCATCCAGAAGTCGGTTGAGCCCGCGCTCGATCTCGAATCACCAGCTTATGGTTTATCCTAGCCTGTTTGCCGTTAACGGTCAGGGGGCGCAATTGAAACGATTTCACGCAATCTTTCATCCAGTGGTCTACATCGTGGTTTTTCTATCCGCAACCGCAGCCTGGACTCAAGTTCCCGAGAGCACCTACCAGGACTTGCACTGGCGGATGATCGGCCCGTTTCGCGGCGGCCGCACGCGCGCGGCCGCAGGCGTGCCCAGCCAGCCCAATGTGTTCTACGTTGGCCAGGTGAATGGCGGGGTCTGGAAAACGGACGATTACGGCCGCACCTGGAATCCGATCTTCGATGAGCAGCCCACGCAGTCGATCGGCGCCATCGCCGTCGCGCCCTCCGACCCGAACATCATTTATGTGAGTAGCGGCGAAGGACTGCACCGCCCCGACCTCTCCGTGGGCAATGGAATTTACAAATCGACCGACGCCGGCAAAACCTGGTCGCATCTCGGTCTGGTCGACGGACAACAAATTCCCGCGCTCGCCATCGATCCCCGGGATCCCAACAAAGTATTTGCCGCCGTCCTCGGCCATCCCTACGGCCCCAGTGAAGAACGCGGGATCTATCGCTCGACTGATGGCGGTCAAAACTGGCAGCGAGTTATTTCCAAAGACGAAAACACGGGCGGCTCCGATGTTGAGATTGATCCCTCGAATCCTGACGTAATTTATGCCTCGATGTGGGAAGCCCGCGAAGGTCCGTGGGAAGACGGCAACGAATTCAACGGCACCGGCGGTGGCCTCTTCAAGTCCACCGACGGCGGCAGCACGTGGCACCCGTTAACCAACGGCCTCCCGAAAGATCTTTCGCAGATTTACGTAGCCATCGCGCCCAGCGATCCGCGCCGCCTCTACGCCACTCTCGCCGCCGCCTCAGGAAAATTAAGCGTCTACCGTTCCGACGACGCCGGAGATTCGTGGGCGCAGATCACCACCGATCCTCGTCCCTCGGGCCGCATCGGCGGCGGCGATCTTCCCATCCCCAAGGTTGATCCGAAGAATCCCGACATCGTGATCGTAGTCAGCACAGTCACGATGCGCTCGACCGACGGGGGCAAAACCTGGGCCGGATTTCGCGGCGCGCCCGGCGGCGACGACTATCAGAATCTCTGGATCAATCCCAACAACGGCAACATAATTCTCATAGTCAGCGATCAAGGCGCCATCATCACCGTGAACGGCGGCGCCAGTTGGAGTTCCTGGTACAACCAGCCCACCGCGCAGCTTTACCACGCCATCGCCGACAATTCTTTCCCCTACCGCGTCTGCGCTGGCCAGCAGGAAAGCGGCTCGGTCTGCACTTCGACTCGCGGCAACGATGGCGCCATCACGTTTCGGGACTGGCATCCCGTGGGTGTGATCGAGTATGGCTACGTCGCGCCCGATCCGCTCGACCCTGATGTCGTGTACGGTGGCGGCCGCACCGAAGTCTCCAAATTTCACTGGTCCACCGGCGAAGTGCAGAACGTTACCCCCATTCCGGTGCGCGACCCCAAGTATCGCGCAAACCGCAGTGAGCCGCTGATCTTCTCCCCAGTCGATCCGCACATCCTTTATTACGCCACGAATTACCTGTTCAAGACCACGGACGGCGGCAATTCCTGGCAGATCATAAGCCCCGACCTGACGCGCGAAAAGCCGGACATGCCCGCCAGCGTCGGCACGCTTTTCAACAAGGGCATCGAAAAACAGCGCGGTGTCATCTACGCGCTCGCCCCCTCATTCAAGTCCGTAAACACACTGTGGGCCGGAACCGACGACGGCCAGCTGTGGGTCACGCGCGATGCCGGAAAAAACTGGACCAACACCACTCCCAAAGAACTCACGGCGTGGAGCAAGGTCACACAAATTTCGGCTTCGCACTTCGACGAGCAAACGGCATACGCCTCGGTGAGCCGATTCCGCGTCAACGACATGCATCCTTACATCTACCGCACGCACGATGGCGGCCAGACCTGGAAGCTGATCACCGCCGGCCTGCCTGACTTCGGTCCCGTCGATACGGTGCGCGAAGATCCCGTCCGCAAAGGCCTGTTATTCGTGGGTACGGAAAACGCCGTATGGGTTTCGTTCGACGACGGCGACCACTGGCAGTCGCTGCAACTGAACCTGCCGCACACTTCCATGCGCGATCTCTGGATTCACAACAGCGATCTGATCGTGGCCACGCACGGCCGCTCCTTCTGGATTCTTGACGACATCGCGCCTCTGCGCGAAGCCTCGGCGACGATCGCGAATTCGGTTCATCTCTTCGCCCCGGAGCCCGCCTACCGCATACAGCGCGATACCTACACCGACACTCCGCTGCCTCCCGACGAACCCGTCGGCGCAAATCCGCCCGACGGCGCCATCATTGACTATTCTCTGCCTGCGGCGTCATCGACGGTCACGCTCGAAATTCTGGATGCGCAGGGCGGCCTCGTGCGCCGCTACTCCAACACCGACAAACCCGACATTACCGAAGAAGAATTGCAGAAGCAGTTGATCCCGCTCTACTGGGTCCGCAGTCCCCGGCAACTTTCAACCGCCGCCGGAATGCACCGCTGGGCCTGGGACCTGCACTATGCCGCGCCGACTGCGATGCGCCACGACTACCCGATCGCGGCAATTCCGCACGACACACCCCGTTTGCCTCTGGGACCGACGGCCGTGCCGGGAATGTACACGGTCAAACTCACCGTCGATGGAAAGTCCTCGACGATGCCACTGACCATCAAGATGGACCCACGCGTTAAAACGTCGGACGCCGGCCTGCAGAAGAAACTTCGGGCGGAGTCGCGCCTCGCGTCCATCATGAGCGAATCCGCACAAGCGCTTCTGCAAGGCGGATCGATTCGCGCTCAACTGGAAAAATTGAGCACCCAAGCCAACGGCCCGGCCAAGGACGCTCTCGAAGCCACCGGGAAAAACCTTACCGCTCTGTTGGGTACGGCCCCTGGATTCCTTGCTCCGCCTCCCACGGAAAGCACGCTCAGCCGCCTCAACGGCCAGGCCAGCACGCTGTACCAGCAAGTCTGGCAGGTCGACGCCGAACCAACTTCTTCTCAAACGGAGGCTCTGACGGCGGTAGAGAAAGACAGCAGCGACGTCCTGAAGCGTTGGACCGAGTTTAAGAACACAGACTTACCCGCGCTGAACCGCCAGCTGCGTGAATCCAAAGTCCCCGAAGTGCAGTTGGAGAAGAACATTCACCAGGACGAACCGCAGGTCGACGAAGAGTAGTGAATCTGTAGCGCCGGCATCCTGCCGGCCGTCGCGAGGGCATCTTGCCCTCGCCTTTGCCTGAGGCGGGGATGCGCGGGCGAGACGTGCCCGCGACAGCGCCGCTACTATATCGCCGTGGTCCGATGGGCTTAGCCAAAATCGCTAGAGCAGTTCGACGGCCTGCTGCAACTCCGCCGCGATTGTCTGCTCGTCCGTTCCCGGCGGAAATCTCATCGGCTCGCCGATCCGCACGCGAATCTTCCACGGAGCCGTGAACCTGCGGCCCGACTGCTTCACTTCAAACAGCCCATCAATCCGCATGGGCAGAACGGGCACGCCGAGGTTTTCCGCCAGCAGTCCAATCCCCGCGCGAAACGGGTTCATCTTCCCGTCCGACGTGTGCCGACCCTCAGGAAAAACCAGCACACTGTAACCGCGATCGACGGCCTCGCCGGCATAAGCAAAGCTCCGCCGGAATCCAGCCTCGCGCGGCAGCGGAAACAAGTTCAGCATCGAGACTCCCAGAATCCAGAGCACGCGGTCATAAATCCGTGCAAGAAATCCGCGTCCCGGGGCGGGCGATCGCAGAGCTTCCAAATCTTCGCCGCGGGTAGCCGTGGCTAGCCGGTGCCGAAAACGCGCCGGCAGCGCCGTCAAAATGAATCCCAGATCGACGTCACTCACATGATTCGAGACCACCAGCAGCGGGCCCTTCACACCGCGCAAGTGCTCGCGACCTTCCATCCGCGGCCACGCCATCAGTACAATCGCAGGACGCAGCAGCAGATATTGCGCCAGAAGCCGCAGCCACGTCACCGGCCAGCGCAGAGTCCAACTGGGATAGTGATACACCGCGCCCGGCACCGCATCTCCGCGCAACATGCGTTCCACGTCGCCTACGGTCTGCACCGCGCTGAACCGGCTTTCGCTCAGATCGACCTGATAGCGGTCCTCAAGCGTCGAAAGCAATTCCACGCGGTCAAGCGAACTCATCCCCAGATCAGAATCGAGACTCGCGTCGTCGCGCAGCACGCCCACCGGCCGTCCCGTGACCCGCGCAATCAACTCTGCCAGCGGACGGTTCGGGCTTTTTTCGGTTGGATCCGTTTCGGTTCGATCATGCTCAGTGCGATTCCGCAATATTTGCGCCTGCGCCACTTCTCGGATAACGTTGCGCCGCGGCTTCTGCGTATTCGTCCGAGGAAAATCCTCTTGCGGCCACTCAATCCACATTTGCATGCGCTGAAACTCCGCCAGCGATTGATTCGCCCGCTGCACAGCTTCTTGCAATCGGCCGTCCTGCGACTTCTCGCCGCTCCGCAGAATCACCACCGCGCACGGCTCCGCATTCCCGCCACGCTCGATTCCCACCACCACGCAATCCTTCACCTCCGGTTGTCGCCGCAGCGCCGCCTCCAGATCCTCGGGATACACATTCGTCCCGCCCGGCGTCACGATCACTTCCTTCTTCCGCCCTTTGAAATAAAGATTCCCTGCCTCATCGAGCGCCCCAATGTCGCCGGTGCGATACCAGCCCTGGTCATCTGAGATTTGTCCGTCTGAAATTCGCGTACCTGTGATATGTGCGTCGTAAGCTGGCTGCGCTCCGCCCGCGGCCCAGTATCCCGAAGCCACGCCTCCACCGCGCACCAGAATCTCGCCGTCTTCCGCGAGCTTCACTTCGCGGCCCGGCAGCACCTTTCCAATCGATCCCTTCCCCAGCCGGAAGGGATGGTTCACGCTGATCAGCGACGTCGTCTCCGTCAGTCCATAGCCCTGGATCGCGGCATAGCCCAGCCGGTCCCAGAATTCCTCGGTTTCGCTGTCGAGCGCCGCTCCTCCGGAAATAAATGCCCAGAATTTCCAGCCGAACCGGCGGCGAATTGCGCGGAACGTCCACCAGCGGCGCAGAAAATGCTGCCCCTTCGATGACTGAAACCGCCGCCGAAACGCTTCCATTCCTCGGCCGTCATCTATATTCCGCTCAATCTTCTGCCTCAGCGATTGCAGCACGCGCGGCACACTCACTAGCACCGACACCCGTTCGCGCCGAATCGTGCTGATCACTTCCGACGGCTTCAGTTCGTCATGAAAAATCACCGTCCCGCCCAGCAGTGGAGGTAAGAACATTCCCAGAAACTGTCCAAACACATGGCTGAGCGGCAGCAGATTCAGAAAACGCACCGGATGCACCCAGCGCTCATACTTCAGGTAACGCCGTATCTCGCGTTCCAGCGGAGCGATATTCGCCAGCACGTTCCCATTCGTGATGACCACACCTTTAGGTTCCGAAGTCGTGCCTGAAGTAAAAACAATCTGCAAGACGTCGTCGCGTCCCAGCGCGGTCTTCGTCAGACTCACCGGCAGAGGACTCGCCGCCTGCGCCAGACTATCGAGATTCATCGCCGCCGGCGAATGTCGCGTGGCCGAGACCTCCAGCAGATGACGCCGCGACCCCACCAGCAATTTCGCCGAGACCTGCTGAAAGACTCGCATAGCGAAGTCGGGCGCGGCCACATCGTCCATGGGCACCACAATGACTCCGCGCACCGCGCACCCGAGAAACGCCGCGACCCACTGGGCGCAGTTTTCGCCCCACAGCATCACCCGCTCGCCCTTCGCAATCCCGCGCGCGTCCAGCTTGGCAGCAAAGCCCGCGGCCATGCCCATCACTTCGCCGTAGGTGAACGATTCCGTGCGGTAGCCGCGCCGCTGCCGGTAAGCGCGTTCTTCGCTGTGCGCGCGAAAATGTTCCGAGAAAAATTCTGCGATTGATTCAGCCATGGTGGCCGGCAAGGCGCACGAACTCCCGTCAGTGCCCTTCTAGGCTCAAGTCTAGTGGAAGCGTTCGTCCGAGAAACGAGGTTTGTACAGTTTTGAAAGTGCCTCATCCGGCGGGGACGCCGCTATTTGCCCACTGAATCCACGGCGCAGGTCCGAACCAGCAGGCTCATGAACTCCGCGAGAAACGGTGCAGCCTGGCCGCTTCGCAAAGTGGCTGCATACCACTGCCGGCGAAATCCGTTTTTTCCCAAGGGTCGCGCCACCACATGGCCTGCTTGCAAGTAGCCCACAATCGCCCAGCGTGCCAAAAAGGCAACTCCCAGGCCCGCCGACGCCATGTCAATGATGGACTCCGTCAGTGGAATGGGTACAACGCGTTGAGGCTCTATGCCCGCCGGCCGCAGGACCTTGTTCAATAAGGTGCTCTCTTCTCTCGGCGGATAACACAAAATCGTCTCCCCCACCAGATCGCGCGGCTCGACCCGGTTCGAAGAAGCCAGCCGATGCTTCGGCCCAACCACAATCATCACTTCGTCTTCACAGGTGGGGATCAAACGCAGACTCTTGTTTCGCGGTGGGCAGGTGATGACCGCCACATCGAGTTTGCCTGCAAGCAAAAAATCAACCGGGCGCTCGTTGGCCTCTAAAACAATGTCTACATCAACTCGGGGAAACTTTGCGTGAAACTTCTTCAGGAGCGCAGGCAGCCAGTGATAACAGGTGTAACACTCTGTGCCGAGACGCACCACCCCGAGCGTTCCACCGTTAAGCCCCTCGATCTGAGCCTCTGCACAATGCAATTCCTCGAGTACTTTCCGCGCGGAGTCGAGCAGTTTCTCGCCGGCAGGCGTGAGCACCATCTTCTTGCCCAGACGCAGAAACAAAGCCGCACCAAGTTTCTCTTCTGCATCGCGCAGTTGGTGGCTGAGCGCCGATTGCGTGACGTGCAGGCGCCGGCCCGCCTCGGTCAGGCTGCCTTCTTCCGCTACCGCGGCCAACAGCCTCAGGTGTCGCACCTCTAATTTCACGGGATGGTTCATCGCATTATGGTTCATTGCGTTACGATTCATCGCAACTTCGTGTCTCTTATCCTCGGCATCTCGAAGTCGAGCAGGACCGCATCGCAGGCATCCTAGGTGTCCATGGTTTCGCCCTTACCGAAGAAGCGTCCCGCCAAAATATTCTCTCCTTGACCAACTAGGAGAGCTCTGCTAGCGTCTCTCCTAGACGCGCAAGGAGAGATCGCGGGTAAACAGGATGATTTGCCGCAGCGCACACTGGACAGGCTGATCCTGAAAGCCGTCTCGCCTGGCCATTGCATGGCTACGGAGTGTGGTTCATCACCATGGATGCGTCCTCTTTCCTGAGCCGCGCGGTACTGGTATGAACATACCTCATTCATCAGATGAAAACAAACAATAATCCTCATGCCACGAGGAACGTCCAATGTTGCAGACCGGCAAATGAAATTGATCGCAAGAAGCGGATGGCGTTGCCAAACAACTTTGGCACACCCGAGTTTCACGTGACAACTTAGGAGGATGTATGAAGAACCTGACCGCTCGGATACTGACAGTACTCTTGCCCAGTGTCTTGTTGCTCGCGGGAACAGCTCACAGCCAATATAAACGGCGAACTCTAATCGTGACGGTTCCGTTCGAATTCACTGCAGGCGATAAGGCTTTTGCCGCGGGGGATTATGCGATTGTGAGCACAGCACCCGACCGCCTCAGCCTGCGCGACTCCCGAGGTCATGTTTTGGCTTCCCTAGTCGCGCATTCCGCGGGGTCTCCCAACGATAACGGCAGGCCGCCCCGGCTTACGTTCTACTCCGTGGGCGGGGCGCACGCGCTCACCCAGGTATGGATGGAAAGCAGCGTCGGCTACGAGCTGGGATCGCAGCAGCCAGTCCCGGTGGTGGCGAAACGGCGTTCGTCTGCCCCCCTCGCCCAGTCCACCGGGGCGGGGAACAAATAATTTTCAACCAGATGCACTCAACGGAAAGGAATCTGATGAATATGCTCGAAGAGCAGGCCACGGTAATGGCGACAGCCTCGGCACCGCATGTACTGGAGTTGATCCAGTCGATGCAACTTGAGCTGGCCGGACTCCTCCAACAGCGGGCCGAGATCATGAGACGTGTCGGCACGATTCGGCAGACGCTGGCGGGCCTGGCCAAGCTTTTCGGCGATTCTAATCTCGATGACGATCTGTCGGCTGGGCGAGGCAGAAGAGGGAACCGCCCAGCAGGCGTCACGCGGGCTTGTCGTCTCATATTGATGGAGTCCCGGACGCCGCTAGGCGTTCGGCAAGGTTGCGATGAACTGCGGCGGAGGTTTCCGGAACTGGCTCAACGCCACAAGGACCTGTCCGCGTCCGTCTCCACCATCTTCCACCGTCTGGAGGGCTACGCCGAAGCCCGTTGCTTCCCGGATAGCCGGGGTATGCGAGTCTGGGAATGGATCACCGAGCGGGAACCGGTGAGCCGGTCCATTGAGATTGAGCGAGGTGGAAAGCTGGAGCGGGTTGGTCAGTGATGCTCCTCCCGCGAATTCTGTCTCTGCCAAACGACTACTTCTATTCTCTACCCACGCCCAGCGCGTCCGCCACGCGATTGATGTAGTTGAACCACGACGCGATGAGCGTAATCTGCAGAATTCCGCGATCGTCGAATCCCGCGGCCCGCAGTCCCTCGATGTCGTCCTTCCAAACCTTGGTCGCGTCCTTGGTCAGCTTGACCACGTAGTCGAGCATCACACGATCCTGCGCCGAGATCGGCGCCGTGGTGTAATCCCTGGCCAGCGCCTCGACCAACTCTTTATCCAACGTCACCCTGCGCAGAAACTCTGCGTGTGACTCGATTCAATACACGCACCGGTTAGTCACCGAGACCATGGTGGCGATCATCTCGTGCTGGCGCCGATTAAGTGGCAAGTCCGGCGACATGAGCGCCCCAAACGTGCTGAAGGCGTGAAACAACGCATCTGGAATGAGCGTATGCGACCCCACGATCGATGACGCTCCCGACGGATCAGGATGCACAGGCTCGGCATACTCCTTCGGATAAAACTTCTGCTCGCCCTCAATCGCGCGGCGCAGATTTTCGTCGGCCTCAGTCGGTGGAACAGTTCGAATCCAAGTCATAGTTGTTGTTATTCCCTGTCGCAGTTCACGTTCCCATCGTTTCGCCTCGAAACAATACAACATGACCCGGCCGCGGCCCCATAACACATTCATACTAAGACCCGATCCAGGGTCTCCAGCGGTACTCCCCCGCCTGATTCCCAACGTAACCCATTCGTACACTCCCTTTTGGTAACCCTTGGTAACCATGCGGTTCATGAGGTCCAGACGTACAATTGGCCTTGTCCGGTCGGTCCATCTGCCGATATGTGAGATGACCCTCGGAGCAGTATGCGGGAGCCGCTTCCCGAGGGTTCAGCGGGTTCTGTAGCAAGGCTTTTGGATTTGAGCACCAGAATTTGAAACACCGGAATTTGAAACACCAGAGTTTGAACGGCAAGATTTGAAACATCAGAATTTGAAACACCAGGGTCTGGAGTTCGCACTCTATGGCATTGTTCGGGTTCAACAAACAAAAGGTTCTGGCGAGTGCGGAGAAGTATGTCCAGCAGGGCAAGCTGCCGAACGCCATCTCCGAGTACGAGAAGATCCTTAAGAATGATGCCAAGGATCTGACGGTCACCAATACCGTCGGCGACCTCTACTCCCGTCTCGGCGAGACCGATAAAGCCACCGGATGTTTCAAGACTGTCGGCGATGCCTATGCCAGCCAGGGTTTCACGGTCAAGGCCATCGCGATGTACAAGAAGATCTGCAAGCTGCAGCCCTCGCTCGAGAGCCTGCTGAAGCTCGCGGAACTGTATAGCCAGCAGGGACTCTTCAACGACGCGCGCGCCCAATACCTGCAGGTCGCGGAAGAATTCCTGAAGAATGGCGAACTCGACAACTCGGTTCGCATCTTTCAGAAAATTCTCGAGATGGACCCGGAAAACAGCAACATGCGGGTCCGCCTGGCCGAAGTCTATATTCGCCTGGGCAAGAAATCGGATGCCTGGCAGATTTTCTCCGCCGCCGCGGAGAGCTTGCGCTCCAAAGGTTCGCTCAGCGGCGCCGAGGAAGTTCTGCAGCGCATGCTGACCCTCGATCCGGGCAACACCTACGCCCTGCTCATGCAGGGCAAGAACATGATCGAGTCCGGTGACGCAGCCGGAGCCGTTGCGATCCTGCAAAAAGTTACTGACATCGATTCCAATCCTGACGGTCTGCGCGATCTGCTCAAAGCTTACCTGCAGACCGGGCAACTCTCCGATGCCGGAACCGTCGCCAACAAGCTGCTGACCGTGCACAACGATCTGCCGGCCATTGCTAGCTTCGCCGAAGCGCTCATGCAGGCGGGACAATATGAAACCGCCCTCCAGGTATACGACGAGCACGCCGAGCGCCTGCTGGCCGAAAATTCCGACAAGGTGCTCGACAGCCTGCATACCATCATCGGGCATGTGCGCGATAATCCCGACTCCCTGCAGAAGTTGCTCGATCTGTTCCACAAAGCAGGAGAGAACACTCACGTCAGCGAAGTTACCGAACTGCTGGCCCACGCCAGCGTGCAATCCGGCGATCTGCCCAAGGCCCGCGATCTTTATCAGAAGCTCGCCACCGTCGAACCGCAGAATACTCTGCACATGCAGAACTACCAGCAGGTGGTCAGCCAGCTGGGCGGCACCTCCGGCAGCAAGCTGATCACGCCAGAAGAAGCCGTAGTCCTGATCGACGACTTGGAAGCGACCGCGCCTTCGGTTCACCAGCACTACACTGACGAGATTGCGCTCGCAGTCCGCTCCGCCCTCACCGACGCGGAGCTTTTCATCTCTTACAACATGCCGGCCAAGGCCCTTGGGCCTCTGGTCGGAGCCTTGCCGCTGGCGGCCGACGATCTTCGCCTCAACCAGCGCCTGGCGGCTCTGCATACCCGGGCGGGCCGCTTCGCCGAGGCCGCCCTCTGCTGCCGCACTCTGCAGCGAGTCTATTCCGAGGCCGAATATCCTGAGGAAGCTTCGCGCTACGGGGAACTTGCCGAGCGCTATGAGGAGCGTTCCTCCGCTCCCGCGCCCGGTTCGGCCACCGAAGAGGAACACATTTTTCTGGATGCGCCTGCGCCTGCTGGAGCAAGCGCGGTCGAAGAGTTTGCGGTCGACGAATCTCCCGCAGAGGAAGTTGCCGTCGAGGCAGACGCCGAGCCCGAAGAGACAGTTGTCGAAGCAGGTGCTTCGCCCTGGCCCACGGCCGCTAAACCCGAAGAAATTTCCGTCAGCGCCGAGCCTGAGTTCGCTGTGGTCGATGAGTCCGCGGCCTCAGCCGAAGCGGCCTCGGGCGGCGAAATCGATCTCTCCTCGGAATGGGACGACTCCATCACCGTGGAGGACGCTGACACTCCCGCAGCGGCAGAAGTCGAAGTTGAAAGCGTCGTCGGCGATCATGACGTCCCCGACTCCGCGAAGGTCGGCGAGACCATCGAAGAAATTCGCTTCTATCTGGGTCATGGCATGCCCGAGCAGGCCATGGCGGCCCTGGCCAAGCTCCAGACTCTGACCACCGATCGGGCCAAACTGGACGAGATCCGCGCCGAAGTGGAAGCCGCTACGGCGCAGCGAGCCGAAGAGGAGGCCGCGGTCGAGCCCGTGGTCGAAGAGCTATCCTCCGACGATATTCCGACCGTTGAAGTCGCGGCCGATGAAGTTTCCGTCGACGAAGCTTCAACCGCGGCCGAAGAGCCAGCGGTCGAAGAGCTGGAAGTCGTCGAGCCGGAAGTCGCCGAAGCAGAAATCGCCGAACCAGAAGTTGCGGAACCGGAAATTGTGGCGCCGAAGACTGTTGCACCCAAGGTTGCCGCAGCGAAGCCTGCCGTGCAGAAACCTGCCGCGGCTAAGCCCGCCGCACCCAAGCCGATCCCACCCAAGGTTGTCGCGCCCGAGCCGCCGGTCGTCGAAGAGATTCCAGTCGTCGCTGAAACCTCGGTCGAGCCCGAGCCGGAGCCAATGGTTCACGAGCCTGTAGCTCAAGCACCCGCGGTTCCTCAAGCTTCAGTTCATCGGGCAGTGGTTCATCCCCCCGCGGTTCACGAGCCGGAGCCAGAAGCCCAGCCCGGTGTGCTGAAAGAGTTCGTTTCCGATCTGGAGACTTCTCTAGGTGACAGCTTCCTGCCGGGAACCGTTAGCAAACCGGCCGCCCCAGCCGCCGCGCGACCTACCGCGGCCGCGCACACCGAACCCGCAGTCGCCGCAGCGACCGCTGCCCCAGTTCTGGGCGAGTTTGTCGCCGATATCGAAGCGTCCCTCGGGGAAGACTTCTTGAAAGCAGCCCCGGTCGCCGAGCCGTCCGCTGCCGTCGCAAAGACTCAGAATGCTCCGCAGATGGCTGCCAGTGCCGCCGCATCGGCCTCGGTCACGCACGCAGCGGCTCCCACGGTACACAGTGCTCCGTCACACGGTGCCCCGTCACACTCTGCGCCGCCCGCAGCCTGGCACGCGCCCGTTGAAGCTCCACGGCCGCAACCTCCAATTCCCGCGGCGCATGCGCCGTCCCCTGCTCCCGCCGCGCCTCCAGCCACCGCCAAACCTTCTCCGTTTGGCGAGGAAGCCGGAGTTGACATCGCCGAAATGTTTGGCGAGCTCAAACAGGATCTCGAAGCCGACGCCGCTTCGACTGACGAAGATCCCGAGACGCATTACAACCTCGGCATCGCTTTCCGCGAAATGGGCCTGCTCGATGAGGCCATTGGAGAACTGCAAAAAGCCTGCCAGTCCTTCGATCACGGACATCCTTTCCCGCAGATCATGCAGACCTATACCTGGCTGGCGCAATGCTTCCTCGACAAAGGCGTGCCCGAGGCCGCCGTCCGCTGGTATGACAAAGCGCTCACCGTTCCGACCATTGACGGCGAAACCCGCGTTGCATTGCATTACGAACTCGCCGCTGCCTACGAAACCGCCGGAGACAAGCCTTCCGCCCTCAAGCACTTTATGGACGTCTACGGCAGCAACATCGACTATCGCGACGTGGCCGAGCGCATTAAGGCTCTGAAGTCGTAGAATAGCTCGATGGCTTTTTCCCCCAATCTTTCTTGCCCGGGGTCCAGTGCGTGGTTCAGCGCCTGGTCCAGTGCGCGTCGCCGCAACTTTGCTGCGGTCTTTTCGCGGCACCGGAGCTGCCCCGCATGAGCGACCTCACTCCTTTTTCCAGCACTCCACAAACGCCCACCGAACCCTCACCTCCTCCCTCTGATCCAGGCAGGAGGCTTCTTGTTCCCCCTCTCGAAGCCGAGCCCCGCCCATCGCATGGCCCCCTGCAGGTCTGGATGCACCGGATCTCCGTCTTTCTTTTCGTCTTGATCAGTGCCGTCGCCGGGGTGCTGCTCATTATTCTCCCCTGGACCCCGGAGTGGACCGACAACTACCTGTTGATGTCGTTTCCCGCGCTCCGTACCGTAGTCTCCAACGGCTTCTTCCGCGGTCTGTGCAGCGGCCTGGGTCTCCTCGATATCTGGATCGGTTTCTGGGAGGCTCTGCACTACCACGAGCAACAATAACGCTGCATGACGACGGGTTCCTCGAAAGCGCGCGGCTTCAGCCGTGCCATACATCACAGCGAAAGTCATCTGGGCTTCAGCCCCTCGCCAGTGCTGGTATCCTGATAACCTGCGCTTCGGGCGACAAATTTCCGAACGCGAGCTCTTAACTCTATGACTGACCATCTCAAATCCGCGCCGGTAGCCTACCAGAACGAACCTTTCCTTGACAGCCCTGATGGTCGCGTTCTACGCATCCTGGCCGAATATCAGGAGCCGCTGGCGCGCTTTCGCCGCGAGCAGATTCAGGACACCGTGGTCTTCTTCGGCTCGGCCCGCTTTCAAGGGGTCAAAGAAGCCGCCAACACGCTCAAGGCGATCGAGAAGAATCACGCCACCGCACCCGCCGCGGAGCTAGAAAAAGATCTGAAGCGCGCCCAGGCCGGCCTCGACATGGCCCGCTATTACGAAGACGCGCGCCGTCTCGCCTTCATGCTGACCAAGTGGTCCATCCAGATTCCCGCCCGCCGCCGCCGTTTCGTTGTCACCACCGGAGGAGGTCCCGGCATCATGGAAGCCGCCAACCTCGGCGCTCACGAAGCTGGAGGAAAAACCATCGGCCTCAACATCCAGCTCCCCTTCGAGCAGAGTCCAAACCAGTATGTGACTCCGGCTCTGAACTTTCAGTTTCATTACTTCTTCATGCGCAAATTCTGGTTCGCCTACTTGGCCAAGGGCCTCGTCATCTTCCCCGGCGGATTCGGCACCATGGACGAACTCTTCGAAATCCTCACCCTGGCCCAAACTGACAAACTGGCCAAGAAAATCCTGGTCGTCATCTACGGCAGCGAATACTGGAACCGCATCCTCAACTTCCAGGCCTTCGTCGACGCCGGCACAATTTCTCCCGAGGACGTCAACCAGTTCAAAATCGTCGACAGCCCGGAAGACGCCTTCGAATACCTGCGCGACGGCCTCACCAAATACCACCTAGGCGGCACGCCCAAAAAAGAAGGCGAAGTCCTGCCGGAGATCGCGAAGACCAGGCCGTAGGTCCGAAGCGAACCGGCTTCGCTGTTATTCCAACCGCAGCGCATCATTAACTTGGTTGTCATTCCGAGAGCAGCCGGAGCGAATGCGACGGCAACCAGGGAACCTGCTTTTGCCTCCGTTGCACCCCATCCCCTGCATTAAACTCCAAGCTGATGGCCGAAAGCTGCCTTCTCTACTACATCACCGACCGCGCGGCGTTCCCCGGAGACGAACCCTCCCGCCGTCGCCGCCTCCTCGAAAAAATCTCCGAAGCCGCCCTCGCCGGCGTCGACTACATCCAGCTCCGAGAAAGAGATCTTCCCATACGCGATTTGGAATCCCTTGCGCGCGAAGCCATCGGTATCATGGCCCAGCTGAAAACTGAGAACCGAAAACTGAGAACTGCCCTCCTGATCAACTCCCGCACCGACGTAGCCCTGGCAGTCGAAGCCGACGGCGTCCACCTCCGCTCCACCGACATCACCCCAAGAGAAGTCAGAGCGATATGGAAAAAGAGTGGGGCAGGGGATTCGTGTGGGGCGGGCACTCTTGCCCGCCAACTCTCACCACAAGATCCGCTGATCGCAGTGTCCTGCCACTGCCCAGCAGAAGTAATTCAAGCCGCCGCCCAAGCAGCAACCTTCGCCGTATTCGCCCCAGTATTCGACAAGAAAAACATCCCAGGCGCCCACCCCACAGGCCTCGCCGCGCTACGCCAAGCCTGCGCAGCCAACATCCCAGTTCTGGCCCTCGGCGGCATCACCCTCGCGAACGCCGGTTCCTGCCTGGCCGCCGGAGCCGCCGGTATCGCCGCCATCCGCCTCTTCCAGGAAAACAACATCGCCGAAATCGTGCAGCGCCTTCGCACGAATCCCTGAGCCTCCGCGAATCCGAGGGTGCCCCACCCTTCTCGCGCAATTTGCGAGAGGGTGGGGACTTTGACTTTCTGAAAAGTGTTCAAAACGTGTACTACCCCGTCCACTTCGCCCCCGTTTTCAAAACCTGCATGACTTTCACCAGCCGCCGTTTCTTCGTCTCTTCCTGCTTCGCCCCCGAAATCGAATTCGCCATCTCTTTCTTATGAGTAAACGCCAGCACATCCCATCGCCCCTGCGCCGTCTTGCTCTTGGCCAACTCTCGCCGCAGTTCCAGCGGAGCCTCGACCGTCCGCTCTTCCTCGTCGCGCTCCATCACCACGTCGACAACATCTCCCGGCTCCACGCCCGCACCCCGGCACAACGTCTGGTTCACCGGCATCATGCGCGCGCCGCCGCACGGCATCAGCGACGAGCGAAACGCGAAGCCATTAATCGTCCCGCG
>Ga0307476_10000145_pt1 | contig 68882 bp, 47 predicted proteins | sample atmos_gasesECM2C_2_FD_203314 | JGI IMG/M metagenome (GOLD analysis project Ga0307476, IMG submission 203314) | Hardwood forest soil microbial communities from Morgan-Monroe State Forest, Indiana, United States - atmos_gasesECM2C_05 | ecosystem: Environmental > Terrestrial > Soil > Temperate... | reverse complement strand
AGACCACCTCGATCGACAATCACACCTACCGCTTTGCCCGCCGCGCCTGGCAGGAGGGCATGCCGGTGATCGACGACCCGATCTCGATGATCCGCTGCACCAACAAAGTGTTCCTGATGGAGCTGTTGCAGGGCAACCAGGTGCCGACGCCGCCGACCGTGATCCTCGCCGAGGACACCGACCTGACCAAGGTGATCGACGAGCTCGGCCTGCCGCTGGTGGTGAAAATTCCCGACGGCTCGTTCTCCCGCGGCGTGCACAAGATCGAGTCGCCCGTCGCGCTCAAGCGTATCTGTGAGGAACTGTTCGAAGAGACCGATCTCCTCCTGGCGCAAAAATTTCTGCCGACCGATTTCGATTGGCGCGTCGGCGTGCTGGCCGGCGAGCCGCTGTTCGTCTGCCAATACCGCATGGCGCGCGGCCATTGGCAGGTGGTGAAATACCGCCCCGACGGCTCGTCCCACGAGGGCGGCTTTCGCGCCTTCGATCTCGCCCAGGCGCCAAACGAAGTGATCGATATCGCCGTGCGCGCGGCGCAGCCGATCGGCGACGGTTTTTACGGCGTCGACCTCAAGCAGACCGACAACGGCATCGTCGTCATGGAAGTCAACGACAACCCGAACCTCGAACACGGCATCGAGGACACCGCCGGCAAGGACGAGATCTGGCGGCGGTTGCTCAAGTGGTTCACCGACCGCTTCGAGCAGTAGAATTTTTCCGTCATCCTGAGGCGCGAGCGAAGCGAGCCTCGAAGGGAGACGGAGTTATTCAGCGCCGCTTGCGGCCGCCGCCTTGGTCACCTGATCGAGCGGCCAGCGCGCCCGTGGCGCGACATCGAGCGGATCGGTGAGGCCGAGAGCGAGCCGCTCGGCGCCGGCCCAGGCGATCATGGCGCCGTTGTCAGTGCACAGGTCCGGCGGCGGCGCCACCAGCGTAGTGCCGACCTCGAAGGCGACGCGGTGCAACACCTTGCGGATCGCCTGGTTGGCGGCGACGCCGCCGGCACAGACCAGCGCCGTCGGCGTGCCAAGCCGGTCGCGGAACATGCGCATGCCCGCGCGCAGCCGGTCCATCACCACGTCGACCACCGCCTGCTGGAACGAGGCGCACAGATCGGCAACGTCCTGGTCGCTCAGCGGCGCGATCTTCTCCGCCTCGAGCCGCAGCGCCGTCTTCAGCCCGGACAGCGAGAAATCGGCATCCTGGCGGCCGGCCATGGGCCGCGGCAGCGCGAACCGCTTGGCATCGCCGTGGGCGGCTTCTTTTTCGACCAGCGGTCCGCCCGGATAGCCGAGGCCGAGCAGTTTTGCGGTCTTGTCGAAGGCCTCGCCGATGGCGTCATCGACCGTGCCGCCGAACCGCACATAATCGCCGACGCCGCGCACGGCGAGGATTTGGGTGTGGCCGCCGGACGCGAGAAAGAGGCAATAGGGAAACGGCGTCGCGTCGGTGAGCCGCGCCGTGAGCGCATGGGCTTCCAGGTGATTGACCGCGATCAGGGGCTTGTCGTGGGCGAGCGCAATCGCCTTCGCCGTGGTCAGGCCGACGATGACGCCGCCGATCAGGCCGGGCCCGGCGGCGGCGGCGATGCCGTCGAGCGCCGCGTACGACATGTCCGCTTCCGCCATGGCCTTGGCGATGATGGCATCGAGCGCCTCGACATGGGCGCGCGCCGCGATCTCCGGCACCACGCCGCCGAATTCGGCGTGCTCGGCCACCTGTGAAAGAACGATATTTGACAATATCCGGCCGTGGCCGTCCTCGGTCCGTTCGACCACGGCCGCGGCGGTCTCATCGCAGGTCGTTTCGATGCCGAGAATGACCATCTTGTACTATATGGCTACGGACATTTGATCGCGGCCTAGCACCTGAAGGGCTCATGGCACAATCCTCGACCGATCCCTCTGTTTTGCGCATCGGCTCGCGCGGCTCGCCGCTCGCTTTGGTGCAGGCGCGCGAGGTGCAAAGCCGCCTCGCCGCCGCCTGCGGCCTCGATGCCGCGCGGATCGAGATCAAGATCATCCGCACCACCGGCGACGTCGTTCAGGACCGGCCGCTCAACGACCTCGGCGGCAAGGGGCTCTTCACCAAGGAGATCGAAGACGCGCTGCTCAGCGGCGCCATCGACCTCGCGGTGCATTCGTCGAAGGACATGACCACCGTACTGCCACCCGGCCTGGTGCTGGCGGCATTTTTGCCGCGCGAGGATGCCCGCGACGCCTTCATCAGCGCTAAGGCCAAAACTTTGCGCGATCTGCCGCGCGGCGCCGTGGTCGGTACAGCGTCGCTGCGGCGGCAGGCTTTGGTCAAGCGATTGCGGCCGGATCTCGCCATCGTACCGTTGCGCGGCAATGTCGAGACGCGCTTGCGCAAGATCAAGGCCGGCGAGGCCGACGCGACGCTGCTCGCCGTCGCCGGCTTGAAGCGGCTCGGCCTGCTCGATGCCGCGGCGGCACTGCTCGACGTCGACGAATTTTTGCCGGCAGTGGGCCAAGGTGCGATCGGCATCGAGACCCGCGCCGACGATTCCGCAACGCGCGCTCTTGTCGCCAAGATCGACGACGCCGATACGGCGACCGCGGTGACCGCCGAGCGCGCTTTCCTCGCCGTGCTCGACGGCTCCTGCCGCACACCGATCGGCGGCCATGCGCGGATCAATAACGGCGTCGTCCATTTCCACGGCATTATCGTAAAGCCCGACGGCAGTGCGGCGTTCGAGGTTTTGCGCGAGGGCCGCCGCGACCAAGCGACTGAACTAGGCGCCGATGCCGGCCGTGAGCTCAAGGCGCGCGGCGGCGCCGATTTCTTCGTGCGGGATTGACCGTGCGGCTTTTGCTCACGCGCCCCGAGCCCGACGCGCAGCGCACCGCCGCGGCACTGCGCGCGCAAGGTCACCACGTAATCATCGCGCCGCTGCTGCGCATCGCGCCGACCGCCGACGCGCAAATCGGCGCCGGGCCATGGGCCGCGCTTTTGATCACCAGCGCCAACGCCGCTTATGCCATCGCGGCGCATGCAGGCGTCACGCCATTGCGCACGCTGCCCGTCTTCGCGGTCGGCCGGCGCAGCGCCGAAGCCATGGCCGCAGCCGGCTTTGCCGACGTGACGACCGCCGACGGCAATGTGGGTGATCTGGCGCGGCTTGTCGCCGCGCGGCTGCAGCCGGCAGCGCCGCTCCTCTATCTCGCCGGCGAAGACCGTTCCGGCGATCTTGCCGGCGATCTGCGCGCGCGCGGCTTTGTCGTCGAGACGGTCATCGTCTATCGCGCCATCGCCGCGACCGGTTTGCCGCCAGCCGCGGCGGAAGCGCTGGCCGGCGGCGTCGACGGCGTGCTGCATTTCTCCCGCCGCAGCGCCGAGGTTTTTGTCGACGCGGCTCGGGCCGCGGGCGTGCTCGAAAGCGCGCTGCAAGCCGCCCATTTTTGTCTGTCCGCGCCGATCGCGGAACCGCTGGTGCAGGCCGGCGCCGCCGATATCCGCGTCGCCGAGCGTCCGAACGAGGCCGTATTGCTCGCGCTTATTGCCGCGGCCTGATCTGTTGCCGCCATCTTTGCCTCGTACTATGCCGTGGCGGCTGGCTTTATCCCATCAGCCGATTGGGGGCCGCGCCCGAGAACCGCATGACGAGCGAGCCTGACAGCACACCGCGTCGACGGCCTCCAACCATCGATCTGACGGCGACGGAGGTCGACGCCGAAAAGCCGGCCGCCGCGCCAGAGCCCGCTGCGGCAGACGCCCGCTCGGACACCGGCCAGCAAACCGGCGCGCCCGCTCCGGCGCCGGGCCCCCCGCGATCGGCCATCAAATCGGCAGTCGCCGGAATTGTCGTGGGCGCGATCGCGGTCGTCGCGATCGGCGCCGGGCTTTGGTTCGGCGGTTACCTGCCGCCGGGCCTGCTGCCGGTATCGCCGAGTGCGCAGCCGCCGAACAGCGCGGCGATTGCCGACATCACGGCGCGGCTGAACAAAATCGAAGGCGCCATCGCCACCCAACAACAAAAAACCGCTCCGCCGTCGCAGCCCGATCCGGCGCTGGTCTCCCGCTTGGCCGCCGCGGAGGCCGCGACGAAATCGCTCGGCGATTCACTCGGCGCCATGACGCACCGCATCGATGACGCCACGGCGGCGGCGCAAAATGCCCTCGCCCAGGCCAAGAGCGCCTCGACCGCGGCCGACGCGGCGAAGAGCGCCGGGCAATCCGGCGTGGCGCGCAGCGATCTCGATGCGCTGGCGGCTCGCATCGCGGCGCTGGAAAGCGCGGAGAAGACGCTGTCCGAAGAGGTAAAACACCAGAGCGCGGGTGCCGACGACCACGCGGCCCGATTGACGGTCGCCGCCGAGGCATTGCGCGCCGCTGTCGAACGCGGCGTGCCGTATCAAGCCGAGCTCGCCGCGGTGAAATCGCTCGGCGCCGACCCGAGCGTGACGGCGCCGCTTGAAGCCTTCGCCGCAGCCGGCGTCCCCAGAGCCGCGGCGCTGGTGCACGAGCTTGCAAGTCTGGCGCCGGCCTTGCGGCAAGCGGCCGAGCCGGCGGCGAGCAATAGTTCTTTTCTCGACCGTCTCGAAAGCAATGCGCAGCGCCTCGTCCGCATCACGCCGGTCGATGCGCCGCCGGGCGACGATCCGGCGTCGGTGGTGACGCGGATCAACGTCGATGCCGCGCATTCAGACATTGCCGCGGCGCTCGCCGATATCGCCAAATTGCCGGACGCGGCAAAACCGCTTGCCGCCCCATGGGTCGCGAAAGCGCAAGCGCGCGATGCGGCCATTGCGGCGAGCCGAAAACTTGCCGCCGACGCGCTCGCGGCGCTGAGCAAACCGAGCCCGCAATGATCCGCGTCGTCGTCTTTCTCATCGCGGTCGGAGTGCTGGCGCTCGGGGCGGCTTGGCTCGCCGACCGGCCGGGCGACGTGGTCCTCGCCTGGCAAGGTTTTCGTGCCGAAACTTCGCTGATGGTGATGGCCGCGGCGCTGCTGGTGGCGGTGGCCGTGCTGATGGCCGTCTGGAGCATCGTTCGCGCCATCGTGCGTTCGCCGGCCGTGCTGGCGAGACGGCGGCGCGAACGCCGTGGCGCGCGCGCCTATGCGGCGATCTCCGACGGTTTGATCGCGGTCGGCTCGGGCGATATCGACGCCGCGCGAAAACTTTCGGCCGATGCCGACCGCCTCGCGCCAGGCGAGCCGCTGACGCTCCTCTTGAGCGCGCAGGCGGCCCAGCTCTCCGGCGACCGCGATGGCGCCGAGCGCGCATTTCGCGCCATGGCAGGCCGCGCCGACACCAAAGCGCTCGGTCTGCATGGCCTGTTCATCGAAGCGCACCGCCGCGACGATCACGAAAGCGCGCGGGCTCACGCCGAGGAAGCCGCGGCCACCGCGCCCACGCTCGGCTGGGCCGGCCGGGCGGTGCTGGAGGCGCGCTGCAAGAAAGGCGATTGGTCCAGTGCGCTGGCGCTGTTGGAACGCCATCGCGGCGCGCTCGACAAGGCGAGCTACCGCCGCCAGCGCGCGGTCTTGCTCACCGCACGCGCATTGGCCACCGAGGAGTCCGACCGCGAGACCGCCAAAAACGACGCGCTCGAAGCGGTCAAGCTGGCGCCGGCCTTGGTGCCCGCGGTGGCGTTGGCTGCCCGGCTCCTCGCTCAAGGCGGCTACTTGCGCAAGGCCAACCGCATCATCGACACCGCCTGGCGCGCCAGTCCACATCCCGAATTGGCGCAAAGTTATGCTGAGCTTCGCTCAAGCGAATCCGCGCGCGATCGCTTGAAACGGATCGACGCACTGGCCAAGCGCGCGCCCGGCAATGTCGAGGGCGCGCTCGCCGTCGGCCGCGCCGCCATCGACGCCCGCGAATTCGCCCGCGCCCGCTCGGCGCTGGCGCCTTATCTCGACGCGCCGACCAAGCGCGTCGCGCTGTTGATGGCCGCGCTCGAGCGCGCCGAAGGCGACGAAGGCCGCGCCCGCGAATGGCTGGCGCGCGCGCTGCACGCCGCGCCCGATCCGGCATGGACCGCCGACGGCTACGTTTCCGACCGCTGGCTGCCGCTATCGCCAGTCACCGGCCGGCTCGACGCCTTCGAATGGCGCGTGCCGCTCACCGGCATGACGAGCACGGCGCCCATGATCGAGTCCGACACCGTGCTGGTCGTGCCGGCCAAGCCCGCGGCCGCGCCCATGCACGAGCCAAACGACAGCGACCACGCAATACTCCCGACGACGAACGGTCCCGCCACGTCACCGCAGCCACTCTCGCAGCCGACCCAGCCAAAGTCCGAGCCGGTGATTCCGTTGGTTCACGCGCCGGACGATCCTGGGCCCGGGGCCGAGATCGTTGAAGAGACCGAGCCGGAGCCGGACGCAAAGCCCAGCGGCTGGCGGAAAATTTTCGAGTGAGATTTGTCGGCGCCTATATGCCGCTCTACGTCGCGGAGTTTCAGTTCCGATACAACAATCGGTTCAATTTCGACATTTTCGGAACGGTCATTTCTGGGGGTTAGCATCGCTTACCTCGCCAGGATGTAGGTCGCTTGGGTACTTAAACATGGGAGTAATCTTCGGCAGGTCCTCAGCCGAAACATCACGTGATCGGGGAGCGATTATGAACCCAGTTACTTTGTCGTTGTGGATCATATAAAAGCGCCGCACATTATTAGGCGGGCCTAAATTTACAAACCAATATCCTTGGATTTGAACTGCATCAGGCACCAGATTCACTTGTAAAACAACATCGCCAGCCGCGTCCAGAATCTCTAATGCGTGGTTGTCGTAATTTCGATCAAATCCGATTGGAGCTACCTTCCATTCATTGTTTGAAATTTGCCCTAAAAGATTACCCTGTTGATCAGTGATCCTACTAGAGACGCGCAATTCCCCGCGCACTGTTTCGACGCTAAGTCTGTCTCTAGAGAACATAGTGACCACCTGACGGTCGGCAGTTGATGGCGTAAAGAACACTTTTGATGTGCCGAGCTGCATTCTAGGAGGCGCTTCAAATAAATGCGCCATCAGTCTCTCGTATAAAGATTGTGAGAGAATGCCCGTATTTAGGAGAGGGTCGGCTTTTGTGAGATAAATTAAAATTGGAGTTGCAATACAAGACATAATCAACAGGACCGCAAATTTTAGACTCGCGGGAAATTTGACGGGTTTTCTACGTCGCGTACGTCGTTTTCGGCGAAATTCTTTCAATTCGCTCCCATGCAAATAGCCAGCGGCAAGTGCCACGCCAAGACAAATCAGGGCACCAAACCAAAAGGCACGAGGTTCCATGAAACCTACCCCGACGCCAGCGGCCGCGAAGAGCGCCAGAAGCCGGTCGATTGGCGACTCTGGCAAGTGAACCCCATCACCGTTCCGGCTAGTCGGTCGGTTAGCCATGGCAACGTCCTTCTTGGGGGGCCGCGACCGCCCCCTAGAAGTAGATTCCCTTGCCGGTAGCAACCCGCCAAGGACAGAAGGGACGATCTACCCGCTTTCCCCTGGGCGGCAGGGGCTTTCGCGCCCACCCGCCGTATGCAATATAGTGCAGAAAGAAACTCATTTGCCCTTCTGTCGAGTAGGGGATAATCGCCACTATAATGCATAAGGCGGATAGTCTGTGGCCAATTCGACGCCTAATCCAGCTGAAAAGCCCGCATTACCAATCCCTGCCGCCTCCGAAGCCGCGTTCCTTGCGGCGATCGGAAGCGAGGTGCGGCGCAGCCGCGCCAAGCGCGGCATGACGCGCCGGCAGTTGGCGCAAGCCTCGCAGACCTCCGAGCGCTATCTGGCGCAGATCGAAAGCGGTGTCGGCAATCCTTCGGTGAGCGTGCTACGCGCCATCGCGCAGGCGCTCGACCTGCCCTGCGCCGCGTTGCTGCCGGAAGCCGGCGCGCGCACCGTGGCGCTCGGCGCCATCCTCGATCTGTTGGCGCAAGTGCCTGAGGGCGAATTGCCGGCGCTCGCCAAGGATATCGAGACGCGCCTGGCGCGGCCGGGCAGCGCCGACCGCGCGCGCCGCATCGCGCTGGTCGGCCTGCGCGGCGCCGGCAAGTCGACGCTCGGCCGCATGCTGGCGCAGCATCTGGGCTGGCCGTTCATCGAGCTCGACCGGCTGGTCGAGGAGGATTACGGCGCCAGCATTCCCGATCTCATCGAGATGGCCGGCACGGCAACCTTCCGCCGCCATGAGCGCAGCGCGCTCGACCGCATCGTCACCGCGCACGAGTCGGCGATCATCGCCACCGCCGGCGGCATCGTCGCCATCCCGGAAACCTACGCGCTCTTGCTTCGCCGCACCCACACGATCTGGATCAAGGCGCGGCCGGAAGATCACATGAGCCGCGTCATGGCCCAGGGCGATTTTCGCCCCATGGCGCAAAACCGCGCCGCCATGGCCGACCTCGTCGCCATTCTGGAGGCGCGCCGCGCCGACTATTCCCGCACCGAGGCCGAGGTCGACACCTCGGGCGAGGCCATAGAGCAAAGTTTTGCCAAGCTGTTGCAGGCCGTGACGGCCTTGCTGGAAGGCAAATCGTGACGCTCGCCGACGAAGGCTTTCTCGACCTCGATCCGCTGCGGCTCGAATACCGCATGATCGGCCCGCGGCCCGACGCCGCGCCGACCATCGTCATGCTGCACGAAGGTCTTGGCTCCGTCGGCCTGTGGGGAAGTTTTCCGGACGCCGTCGCGGCGGCGACCGGCGCCGGCGTCTTCGTCTATTCGCGCGCCGGCTACGGCAAGTCGAAACCCGGAGCGATGCCGCGCTCGATCGCGTTCATGCACGAGGAAGCCGGCACGTTGCTGCCGCGCGTGCTCGCGGGAATCGGCTTCCAGCGCGGCCTCCTGCTCGGCCACAGCGACGGCGCTTCGATTGCGACGATCTATGCCGGCAGCGTGCAGGATCACCGCGTGCGCGGGCTGGTGCTGATCGCGCCGCACTTCTTCATCGAGGACATGGGCATCGCCGAGATCGAGCGGGCGCGCGACGCGTTCAATGCCGGCACGCTGCGCGAAAAGCTCAAACGCTGGCACGCCGACGTCGATTGCGCGTTCCGCTCGTGGAGCGAGCCGTGGCTGCATCCGGATTTCCGCAAGTGGGACATCACCGAGGCACTCGGCTACATCCGCGTGCCGATTCTTTTGGTGCAGGGCGCGGACGATCAATACGGCACGCTCAAGCAGGTCGAGGCGGCGCAGCAGGAATGCTTCTGTCCGGTCGAGACCGCGGTGCTGCCGAACGTGCGCCACGCCCCGTTCCGTGAGGCGCCCGAACTGACGCTCAAGGTGGTCGTTGACTTTATCGACCGGCTGTTTCGCGACCACCACGAGGGCGAGCGACAGGCCGATTCAGGGGTTGCGGCGATATGAATTATAGTGCATATTAATTGAGTAGCTGCATTATAATACATATTGCCCTTGCCGAGCGAGGCAGAGATGGCTGAAACCGCAACTGCGCGTCCGCTGGCGAATGGCAAGACGCGGATCGATTTCCAGACCGAGCCGGCGCGCTATCGCCATTGGCGGCTCACGGTCGACGGCGACGTCGCCACGCTTCTGATGGACGTCGACGAGAAGGCCGCGCTGTTCGAGGGCTACGAGCTCAAACTCAACTCCTACGATCTCGGCGTCGATATCGAACTGGCCGACGCCATCGAGCGGCTGCGCTTTGAGCATCCGGGCGTGCGCGTCGTGGTGCTGCGCTCGGCCAAGCCGCGGGTGTTCTGCGCCGGCGCCAATATCCGTATGCTGGCCGGCGCCACGCACGCCCACAAGGTCAACTTCTGCAAGTTCACCAACGAGACCCGCAACGGCATCGAGGATTTGAGCGAGCATTCCGGCCTCAAATCCATCTGCGCCATTAACGGCACCGCGGCCGGCGGCGGCTATGAGCTGGCGCTCGCCACCGACCACATCATGCTGGTCGACGACGGCTCGGCTTCGGTGTCGCTGCCGGAATTGCCGCTGCTCGCGGTGCTGCCCGGCACCGGCGGCCTGACCCGCGTCTCCGACAAGCGCAAAGTGCGCCGCGACCATGCCGACGTGTTCTGCACCACGGAAGAAGGCGTCAAAGGCAGGCGCGCGGTGGAATGGCGGCTGGTCGACGACGTGGTGCCGGGCTCGAAATTCGACGACACCGTCATGGTGCGCACCAAGGAATTCGCCGCGAAGTCGCCGCGCAACGGCGCCGGCAAAGGCATCACGCTGACCCCGCTGACGCGCACCTTCGCCGCGGACGGCGTCGAGTACGGTTCACTGTCAGTGGAATTCAACCGCGCGGAACGCATCGCTACCGTCACGCTGCGCGGGCCGTCCGCGCCGCCGCCGGCTTCCGCCGACGCCATGGTGGCGCTCGGCGCAAAATTCTGGCCGCTGCAGCTCGCCCGCGAGCTCGACGACGCGATCCTCAATATCCGGCTCAACGAGCTCGATGTCGCCGCAATCGTGTTCAAATCCTCCGGCGAGCCGGCGCAGGTTTTGGCCTACGATCATTTCCTCGATGCCAACAAGGATCATTGGCTGGCGCGCGAAATCCGCCATCTGTGGAAGCGCGTGCTCAAGCGCGTCGATCTCACCTCGCGCTCGCTGGTGACGCTGATCGAGCCGGGCTCATGCTTTGCCGGCACGCTCGCGGAGCTGCCGTTCGCCAGCGACCGTTCGTATATGTTGATTGGCGCCCGCGACGGCGACAACAAGCCGCCGGCGACGCTGGCGCTCACCGACGTCAATTTCGGCGCCTATCCGATGTCGAACGGATTGACGCGGCTCGGCTGCCGCTTCCTCGGCAAACCCGCCGACGTCGACACCGCCAAAGCCGAGCGCGAGAAAATGCTCGACGCCGGAACCGCGGAGCGGCTCGGCCTCGTCACCTTCGCGCTCGACGATATCGACTGGGACGACGAGGTCCGCGTTTTCCTTGAAGAGCGCGCGAGCTTCTCGCCCGACAGTCTCACCGGCCTCGAAGCCAATCTGCGCTTCGCCGGGCCGGAGACCATGGAATCGAAAATCTTCGCCCGGCTGACCGCGTGGCAGAACTGGATCTTCCAGCGCCCCAATGCGATCGGCGAGGAAGGCGCGCTGAAACGCTACGGTACCGGGCAGAAGCCGGTGTTCGATACGAGGAGAGTATGAGTTTCAGATGACAGACGACGGACGACAGACGACGGATGATAAGCGGAATGGCGATCGTCCAATCCGTCGTCCGTCATCTGTCGTCCGTCGTCCGATAGGGAGTCCGCCATGACCATCGAGAGCGTCGACTACACGACCAAAATCCCGAACAACGTCAATCTCGCCGAAGACCGCCAGGTGCTGCGGGCGCTGGAGAGCTGGCACCCCGGCTATATCGACTGGTGGATGGACATGGGGCCGGAAGGCTTCCAGAACGCGGAGGTCTATCTGCGCACCGCCATCTCCGTCGATCCGAAAGGCTGGGCCAAGTTCGACTACGTGAAGATGCCCGAATACCGCTGGGGCATCCTGCTGGCGCCGAAGGAGGAGAACCGCAAGATTCCGTTCGGGCGCCATTACGGCGAGCCGGTCTGGCAGGACATTCCGGGCGAATATCGCGCCATGCTGCGCCGTCTGGTCGTCATCCAGGGCGACACCGAGCCGGCGTCCGTCGAGCAGCAGCGCTACCTGGGAAAAACCGCGCCCTCGCTCTACGACATGCGCAACGTCTTCCAGGTCAATGTCGAGGAGGGCCGCCACCTCTGGGCGATGGTCTACATTTTGCAAAAGTATTTCGGCCGCGACGGCCGCGAGGAAGCCGCCGAACTGCTCAAGCGCCGCTCCGGCGACGCCGACAAGCCGCGCATGCTCGGCGCCTTCAACGAGGCGACGCCGGACTGGCTGTCGTTCCACATGTTCACGTTCTTCACCGACCGCGACGGCAAGATGCAATTGGAGAGTCTCGCGCAATCCGGCTTCGATCCGCTGTCGCGCACCTGCCGCTTCATGCTGACCGAAGAGGCGCATCACATGTTCGTCGGCGAGACCGGCGTCGGCCGCACCATCCAGCGCACCTGCGAGGCGATGAAGGCGGCCGGCATCGAGGACCCCTCTGACATCGGCAAGGTGCGCGATCTCGGCGTCATCGACCTGCCGACCATCCAGAAAAAGCTCAACCTGCATTACACGCTGTCGCTCGATCTGTTCGGTTCGGAAGTTTCGACCAACGCCGCGAACACGTTCACCGCGGGGCTCAAGGGCCGCTTCCAGGAAACCAAGATCGACGACGATCACCGGCTCGAAAGCGCGACCTATCCGGTGCTCAAGCTCGTCGACGGCGAGATCAAGAGGATCGACGAGCCGGCGCTGACCGCGATCAACATGCGGCTGCGCGACGATTACACCGCCGACTGCCAGCGCGGCCTCGACCGCTGGAACAAGATCATCGACAAGACCGGCGTCGCGTTCAAACTCGAACTGCCCCATGTCGGTTTCCACCGCCTGATCGGCGAGTTCAAGGACGTGAAAGTGTCGCCGGCCGGCAAGCTGATCGACGACGCGACCTGGAATCGCGATTCCAGCCAATGGCTGCCGTCGAAGGACGACGGCGATTTCATCAGTAGCCTGATGCAGCGCGTGGTCGAGCCCGGCCAATTTGCCAGTTGGATCGCGCCGCCGCGCGTCGGCATCGACAACAAGCCCGGCGATTTCGAATACGTGAAGATCGCGGCGTAGCTCGACGTGCCCTCTCCCCTTGCGGAAGAGGGCAACGATGGACTCTCAACAAACTCGGCCGGGTGAGGGGTTTTGGCACGACCCCTCACCCGATCTTGTCGCTGAACTGCCGCGTAACCCTCTCCCGCAAGGGGAGAGGGCACTCCGAGGACGGCCGACTTCAAAACCCCTTCGGCTCCGCCAACGGCCCTTCTAGCAGGCGCGCGAGATCGAAGCGATCGATCTCCCGGAGCAGTTCCACGAACGCGCGCGCGCCTTGCGTCAGCGATGCTTCGCCTTTTTCCGCCGTCGCCAGCGTGGCGTCGCCGAGCGCGCCGCTCGGATGCAGATCCTGCGTCATCCAGGCGAAGCCGGCGGGCCGGTAGGCGCCGAGCCATTTGAACTCGCGCGCCATGGCGATTGTCTCAGGCGTCGCGTTCGCCGCCTGATCCATGCGTACCCTGGCGGGCTGCGCCGCCAGCATCAGCGAGGTCTCGATATCGCCGGCATGGATGCCGTGCCGCTTCTCCTCAGCCCCGAACGTGCCGTCCGGATAGCCGAAGCGATGCCAGCCCACCGTCACCGCCAGCATGCCGAGCCGCGTGCGCAGGTCGCGCGCCACGATTTCCATGGCGGCGACATTGCCGCCGTGGCTGGTGATCAGCACCAGTTTGCGCACGCCAGCCCGCGCCAGGCTCTCGCCGAGCTCGGTCCAGACCGTAATCGCGGTGGTCGCGGAATGCGTCAGCGTGCCGGGATAGGACAAATGTTCGGCCGAAACGCCGATCCGCTGCACCGGCAGGAACGTGACCGGCAGCTCCGCGGGCAGAATTTCTTCGGCCCGCGCCAGATAGGCTTCGGCGATGTAGGTATCGACGCCCAACGGCAGATGTGGCCCGTGCTGCTCGACCGCGGCGAGCGGCAGCACGGCGATCCAGCGTCCGGTATCGGCGCCGGCGCCGGCGACGTCCTGCCAAGTCATGTCCATCCAGTTGCGTTTGGGCAGCGTCATCAGGGTCCCACTTTGCGGCATCATGCTCTATTGTCGCGTCGGCGACGAAAAGGAGCAACCGATGCGATTGGCAAGGACTTGCCGGGCGATGCTTTTTGGGGTTGCCCTTGGCGCCGCCGCGGCGGGGCCAGCATCGGCGCAGGCGCTCGACAGGGTCACGTTCGGCACCAATTGGGTGGCGGAGGGCGAGCACGGCGGCTTCTACCAGGCGCTCGCCGACGGCACTTACCGGAAATACGGCCTCGACGTCACCATCGTGCCGGGCGGCCCGAGCACCAACAATCAAATCCTGCTGCCGGTCGGCAAGATCGATTTCTTCCTCAGCGCCAATTCGCTGCAGGGTTTTGACGCCGTCGCGCAGAATGTGCCGGTGGTCGAGATCGCAGCGCTATTCCAAAAGGACCCGCAGGTCTTCATCGCCCATCCCGATCAAAACATCGAGAAATTCGAGGATTTGAAGAATTTGACGCTGTTCGTCTCGGCGGAGGGCGTCGCGACCTATTATCAATGGCTCAAGGCCGATTACGGATTCAAGGATTCGCAAGTGCGGCCTTACACCTCGAATTCGCAGCCTTTCATCGTCAACCCGAAAAGCGCGATGCAGGGCTATGTGACCTCGGAGCCGTTCGCCATTGAGAAGGCGGCGAAGTTCACGCCAAAAGTGTTCCTGCTCGCCGACCAGGGCTTTTCCGACTATTCGACGCTGATCGAGACGCGCCGCGATCTCATCGACAAGAAGCCCGACCTGGTGCAGCGCTTCGTCGATGCCTCGATAGTCGGGTGGTACAATTACATCTACCACGACAATTCCGCCGCCAACGCGATGATCAAGAAACAGAATCCGGAGATGACCGACGATCTGTTGGCCTATTGCGTCGCCAAGATGAAGCAATACGGCATTGTCGATTCCGGCGACGCCACGACGCTCGGCGTCGGCGCCGTGACCGACGCGCGCATGAAGGATTTCTTCGACAAGATGGTGCGCTCTGGCGTCGCCAAGGCCGATCTCGACTACCGCAAATCCTACACGCTGCAGTTCGTCGGCAAGAAGGTCGGGCTCGATCTGCGGCCGAAGTGACAGCCTTTGCTGTCATCATCCGCGAAAGCGGATGATCCAGTATACACTGGCGTTGAGATAATCTACCGAGGCGATTACTGGGTGCCCCGCCTGCGCGGGGCATGACAACGATTATGGCGGCGACTTTACATCATTCCGGCGCTCCCATTGTTGCCCTGCGCGGCGTCGGCAAGACGTTTTCGAGCGGCACGGTGGCGCTGGCCGGCCTCGATCTCGACGTGCGGGAAGGCGAGTTCCTGTCGCTGCTCGGCCCGTCAGGCTGCGGCAAATCGACGGCGCTGCGCATCATCGCCGGGCTGACCGAGCCGACCCAGGGTGGCGTCGAATGGCCGCGGGCAATAGCGCAGGTCAACAACGAGAACCGCCTCGGCTTCGTCTTTCAGGAGCCGACGCTGATGCCGTGGACCAACGTGTCCAACAACGTGCTGCTGCCGCTCAAACTCAAGGGCGGCGCATCGGAGCAAGCATCCGGCCGCGTCGCCGCGGCGCTCGATCGCGTCGGCCTGCAAAAATTCGCCGCCGCCTATCCGCGCGAATTGTCGGGCGGCATGCGCATGCGGGTCTCGATCGCGCGCGCGCTGGTGACCGAGCCTGAGCTGCTGTTGATGGATGAGCCGTTCGCCGCGCTCGACGAGATCACCCGCTTCAAGCTCAACAACGATCTGTTGCAGGTCTGGCAGGCGCTGCGCACCACAATTGTGTTCGTCACCCATTCGGTCTTCGAGTCGGTTTATCTGTCGAGCCGCATCGTGGTGATGGCGGCGCGGCCGGGCCGCGTCTTCACCGAGCTCGCGATCGAGGCGCCCTACCCGCGCGACCAGACATTCCGTACCTCCGCCGAATATGCCGCGCTGTGCCGCCGCACCTCGGACGCGCTGGCCGGCGCCATGGCGGCAGGAGGCGTAGAATGATGCTGCGCCGCACCGCGCAGGAACGCCGCGACCGCGCGCTGCGCGTCGTGCTGCCGGTGATCGTGCTGGCGCTCAGCCTTGCGGTCTGGGAATTGGTGGTGCGGCTGGCCAGCATTCCGCCGTATGTGCTGCCGGCGCCGAGCCTCATCCTGCAAACATTCGTCGCCGATAGAGCGTTGCTGACGCAATCGCTCCTGGTCACGCTCATCACCACGCTGGAGGGTTTCTTGCTGGCGGCGGTCGGCGGCGTCGGACTTGCCGTGCTGTTCAACCTGTCGCGGCTGGTCGAATATTCGCTCTATCCCTTCGCGGTGATCCTGCAGGTGACGCCGATCGTCGCCGTCGCGCCGCTGTTGCTGATCTACCTGCCGCAGCCTTTGGCGGTGCTGGCCTGCGCCTGGATCGTGGCGTTCTTTCCGGTGCTGGCGAACTCGACGCTGGGCCTCAACTCGATCGACCGCAATCTCGCCGACCTGTTCGCGCTCTATGGCGCTTCCCGCGGCCAGCTGCTGTGGAACCTGAAGCTGCCGTCGGCGCTGCCCTACATCCTCGGCGGCCTGCGCATCGCCGGCGGGCTGTCGCTGATCGGCGCCGTGGTGGCCGAAATCGCCGCGGGCTCCGCCGGCGCCGGTTCCGGCCTCGCCTATCGCATCGTCGAGTCGGGCTATCGCCTCAATATTCCGCGCATGTTCGCCGCGCTGGTGCTGCTATCCATCGCCGGCATCGTGATTTTCTACCTGCTGGCATTCGTTAATCATATTGCTCTGCGCCGCTGGCACGAAAGCGCGCTGGAAGCCGGGAGTTAAGGGTAGGCGGCGTATTGACCATATTCTCTCGGCGAACTTGCCTGGCTGATCGGTCCCAATATATCCGAATATCCGAACGTGAGCGTTGGCGATGCGCCTGCCCAGTTCCGTGACATCGAGCCTGAAACCGCACGAACAAATGCAAGATTCTCCGCCGAAAGCTTCCTTGTCGGCATCGACCGATGAAGCCCGCGCCGCGGTGTGGAACGGAATCCTCGGCGCCGCCAAGCACCTCGGCAAGCGCGCGCCGCTGCCGCAGCGGCAGCGTCGCACGGTGGTTCAGCTGCGCCAGGGCACGTCGGAGACGCCGGTCTACTTTATCGGCGCCGGACTCTACGAGCTCCACGTCGCGCAATTGATGCCGCCGCAGCATTCGATCTTTGCGGCCGAAATCGCATGGCCGGCGGCATGGCATGACGCCGCCGCCAGAAACGACACCAACGCTACGCCGGTCCTAAAAGACATGGTTGTGCCGTATGTGACGGCATTGACGGCGCACGCCGGCTCGACGCCATGCGTGCTGGTCGGCTATTCGTTCCATGCGTCGATGGCGTTCGAGATCGCGCACCAACTCCAGGCAAAGGGCGTCCAAGTCGACCTCGTGATGGTGCTGGACGCGCCGGCAGAGTATCCGGCACCTCATAAGATCGCCTGGAAGAATTTGTGGAACACCTGGATGCCGGGCGCAAGCGAACGCACTGCGTCGGTCGCATCCCGCATTGCAATTTCGCTGTCCATCGCGCGCTGGACGCTCGCGGTGGCCGGGCGATTCCTCAAGCGCCGCTTCGTCGAGAGCGCATTGCGCGATCCGGGCGAGCTGACCACGAAGCTCGACACGCTGGGCCGCCCGATGCATTGGCCGCTGATCAATCGGCTCTACGACAATTCGCTGCGCTCCTACCGGCTGCGCCGCCTGGACTGCCGCGGCGTCCTGTTCCGCGCCGACCGGACGGAAGACTGCCCGACGCTCAACGTGGATGACAGCCTGGGTTGGGCCGATCTGTTCGGCAAAGGGCTGGACATTATCCAAGTGACCGGCGATCACTACACGATGATGCGGGAGCATCCGCATGATCAGCGTCTCGCCCGGGACATGAGCGACGCGCTCGACCGGCATTGCACAAAGCCGGCGCAACGCACGACCCACAGCCCGGCAATCGCGGTCTCGTAAACCAGAGACTTATCCGAGACTCATTGCCAGCACGCGCGCGACATGCAGCGCCTGGCGCCCCGCGCCATCTTTGATCTGATGCCGGCAGGAGGTGCCATCGGCGACGATGATGGCATCGGCCGGCGCATTGCGCACTGCGGGCAATAGCGACAGCTCGCCCATGGCGCGCGAGACATCGATCGTGTCGGCATGATAGCCGAATGCGCCGGCCATGCCGCAGCAGCTCGACTCGATGGTCTCGACGCCGAGATCGGGAATGAGTTTCAGCGCCGCCGTGACCGCCGACATGGTGTCGAACGATTTTTGATGGCAATGGCCGTGCAGGAGAGCCCGTCGTTTCGTCGGCGCAAGCGGCAAGTTGAGCTTGCCCGCAGCGGCCTCGCGCGCCAAAAACTCCTCGAACAGCAACGCGCGGCTTGCAACCTGGCGCGCTGCTTCGCTTTTCAGCAGCGAGGGTATTTCGTCGCGGAAGCTGAACAGGCAGCTCGGCTCCAATCCGATGATCGGGGTATCGGCCGCGGTGGACGGCGCCAGCACGGCAAGCGTGCGTTCCATTTCCCGGCGCGCTTCGCCGACCTTGCCGACGGACAGAAACGTGCGGCCGCAGCAGAGCGGCCGCGCACCGTCAACCGGCGTTGCCACCGTGACGCGATAGCCGCCGGCGGCGAGCACTGTCAGCGCGGCGTCGATATTTTCGCGCTCGAAATAGCGATTGAAGGTGTCGGCGAACAGAACGACTTCGCGGCCTGTGCCCTGCTTGTTTGCGGCGGACCCGGTTTCGCTGAACCAGTCCGAGCGCCACTTCGGCAGGCTCCGCTGCGCGCTGAACCCGGCGATGGCTTCCGACAATTTACCCGCGCCCGGAACCAAGTCGCGCAGATTGAGGAGCCAGGACAGCTTTGCGGCGGTGGGCGCGTAGCGCGGCAGATAGCCGACCAGGCGGTCGTGCACCGACAAGCCGAATTTTTCGCTCCGCGTGCGTAAAACCTCGATCTTCATGCGCGCCATGTCGACGCCGGTCGGACATTCGCGCCGGCACGCCTTGCAGGAGACGCAAAGTTTCAGCGTCTCCGCCATGTCGTCGGACGTGAGCGCATCCGGGCCAAGCTGGCCGGTGATGGCGAGGCGGAGCGTGTTGGCGCGGCCGCGCGTCACGTCGCGCTCGTCGCGGGTGACGCGGTAGCTCGGGCACATGACGCCGCCCGAGAGCGCGCGGCAGGCGCCGTTGTTGTTGCACATCTCGACCGCGCCCTGGAACCCGCCGCCGGCGCCCGAATAGGCCGACCAGTCGAACGCGCTGGCGATGTCCTCGGCGCGATAATCCGGGCCGTAACGGAAATTGCTGCGGTCGTCGAATTTCGGCGCCCGCACGATCTTGCCGGGATTGTAGAGGCCGCGCGGATCGAAGCGGTCCTTCACTTCCTCGAAGGCATGCACCAGCTCGGCGCCGAACAATTGCTCGTGGAATTCCGAGCGCACGATGCCGTCGCCGTGCTCGCCGGAATGCGAGCCCTTGTATTCGCGCACCATGGCGAAGGCGTCTTCGGCGATGGCCCGCATGGCGCGCACGTCCTTGTCGAGCCGCAGGTTGAGCACCGGGCGCACATGCAGGCAGCCGACCGCGGCGTGCGCGTACCAGGTGCCGCGCGTGCCGTTACGCTCGAATACTTCGGTCAGCCGCGCGGTGTAATCGGCGAGATGCTCGAGCGGCACGGCGCAATCCTCGACGAACGAGACCGGTTTGCCGGCCTCTTTCATCGACATCATGATATTGAGACCCGCGGTGCGCACTTCGGTGATGCCGGCTTGGAGTTTCGGATCGAGCACCTCGACGACACCGCCCCACTTGGCGCCGCCATGGTCCCAGGCGATGCCGAGATCGCCGAGCAGTTCGCCGAGCCGCTTCACGCGGCGCAGATTTTCGTCCCAGTCCGCCTCGGCGAATTCGACGAATAGAATCGCTTCCGGATCGCCGCGCAAAAAAGCTTCGACCGTCGGCTTGAACATGGCGATGTCGGCCGCAAGCCCCAGCATGGTGCGGTCGATCAATTCGACCGCGATGGGCCCGAGCGCGACGATGTGCTGCGCCGCCTTCATGGCCTCGTGAAAGCTGCCGAAGTGGCAGGCGCCGACGGCGCGGCGGCCAAGCAGCGGCGAAAGCTTCAGCTCGATTTTTGTCGAGAACGCCAGCGTGCCTTCGGAGCCGACGAGGAGATGCGCGAGATTGATGTCGTTGCGTCCGGGAACGAGCGCATCGAGATTATAGCCGCCGACACGGCGCTGCACCTTTGGGAAACGCCGTTCGATCTCGCCTGACTCGCGCGCGGCGACGGCGAGCAAGTCGCGCACCAGGTCCGGCGGCACGTTGACGTCCGAGTCGCCGGTACGGCCGAAATGCGCGCGCGTGCCGTCGGCCAGCATGGCATCGATCGAGAGAACGTTCTCGCGCGTATTGCCGTAACGCAGCGAGCGAGCGCCGCAGGAATTGTTGCCGACCATGCCGCCGATGGTGGCGCGCGAGGCGGTCGAGATATCGACCGGGAACCACAGGCCGGAGGATTTCAGCTTGCGATTGAGCTCGTCGAGCACGATGCCCGGCTCGACCGTGCAGCGCCGGCCGGCGACATCGAGAGCAAGCACGCGGTCGAGATGATGCGAGCAATCGACCACCAGCCCATCGTTGACCGTCTGCCCGGCCTGCGAGGTGCCGCCGCCGCGCGGCGTCACCGGCACCCCTTCGGCGCGGCAAATCCCGATCGCGCGTTCGGCTTGCTCGATGGTGCGCGGCGTGACCACACCGAGCGGCATGATCTGGTAGTGCGAGGCATCGGTGGCATAGCGGCCACGGGTAAAGGCGTCGAAGCGCACCTCGCCCACCTCTTCGGCCTTCAGGCGGCGTTCCAAGCCGGGCAACAGCCGTGTTGGCAAATCATCCTCCGCGCCCACCCGACTGTCGTCATCCGCGACGGCGGATGATCCAGTATTCACCGACGCTTATGCCTTAATTTGCGGTTCGGGCGTACTGGGCGCCCCGCTTTCGCTGGGCATGACAATTCCGGGCTTGACCCGAATGTCGCATTCGCTATTCAACCCCACAAGCCGCGCGCGCCCTCGGACCTGCGCCGCCGTGACACGTGAATGGTCCGAAGGAGTGCCGATAATGCCGCAGAACACCTCGCGCGCCGCCGGGCGTCATTTCCTGCAGATACCGGGCCCGACGCCGCTGCCCGACCGTGTGCTCCGCGCGATGGACACCCCGATCATCGACCACCGCGGGCCGGAATTCGCCAAGCTCGCCAAACGCTGCCTCGACGGCGTCAAGACCATTTTCAAGACCACCAATCCGGTCATCATCTACACCGCGACCGGCACCGGCGCGTGGGAAGCGGCCTTGGTCAACACGCTGTCGCCGGGCGATCGCGTGCTGATGGTCGAGACCGGGCAGTTCGCCACGCTGTGGAAGGCCATGGCGGAAAAGCTCGGGCTCAAGCCCGAATTCATCACGGGCGACTGGCGCACCGGCGCCGACGCCGCGGTGATCGAAGAGCACCTGCGCAAGGACAAGGGCCACCAGATCAAGGCGGTCTGCGTTCTGCACAACGAGACCGCGACCGGCTGTCTTTCTCCGATTGCGCCGATCCGCAAGGCGATCGATGCCGCCGGCCACCCGGCGCTGCTGCTGGTCGATACCATCTCCTCGCTGGCCTCGGCCGATTACCGCCACGACGAGTGGGGCGTCGACGTCACCGTCGGCGGCGCGCAGAAGGGTTTGATGCTGCCGCCCGGCATGTCGTTCAACGCCATCAGCGACAAGGCACTGGCGGCGGCGAAGACCTCGAAGCTGACGAAGTCGTTCTGGGCCTGGGACGACATGCTGACCATGAACAAGATCGGCTTCTTTCCCTACACGCCGGCGACGCAGATGCTGCAAGGGCTCGCGGTATCGATCGACATGCTGCACGAGGAAGGCCTCGACAACGTGTTCGCGCGCCACGCCCGGTTTGCCGAAGCGACGCGGCGCGCGGTGCGCGCCTGGGGCCTGGAGATCCTCTGCCGCGATGCGAAATACTATTCACCGACCATCACCGCGGTGCTGCTGCCGGAAGGCCACGACGCCGACGCGTTCCGCAGCCTCGCGCTCGACACCTTCAACATTTCCTACGGCGCGAGCTTCGGACCCTACGCGAAACGCTACTTCCGCATCGGCCATCTCGGCGACATCAATGACGGCTGGCTGATGGGCGTTCTCTCGATGACCGAAATGGCGCTCGGCCTCGCCGGCGTTCCGCACAAGAAAGGCGGCGTGCAGGCGGCGATGGATTACATCGTCTCGGCGCATTCCGGCGGAGCACGCGCGGCGGCGGAGTAGAGGGCGTGCCCTCTCCCCTTGCGGGAGAGGGCAGCGCCGGACTTTCAGCAAACACCAGTGGGTGAGGGGTCGGGCCGCAACCCCCCACCCAATTCTTAGTGTTGGAACGCCGAGGAGCCCTCTCCCGCAAGGGGAGAGGGCAACGCCGCCAGCGCCGCATTGCGCTACGTCAGCGGCACCGCGCCGACCTGGTCCTTGAACGCCTGCCGCGCCGAGATCGCCGCATACCAGCGCTCGAAATTTTTCAGCGGCGGACGTTCCGGCACCAGCTGCCGGTAGCGGTAGGCCATGATGCCGACTGGAATGTCGCCGTAGGAAAACGCATCGCCGGCGAGATACGCGGTTTTCGCCAGCTGCTCGTCCATCATGACTATGGCGGCCGTGGTATTCTTCTTGCCGGCCTCGATCGCCGCGTGATCGCGCTTTTCCGGCGGCGTGCGGATCAGTCCCCAAAACACCGGCGTGATCGCCGGCCCGGCGACGGACAATTGCCAGTCCATCCACTTGCTGGCGTTGGCGCGGCTGCGCAGATCGGCCGGCTCGAGCACCGTCGCTTTATGCTTGGCGGCGAGATAACGCACGATCGAGTTCGATTCCCAGAGCAGGAAGCCGTCTTCCTCTTCCAAGGTCGGCACCAGCCCATTCGGGTTCATCGCCAGATAGGCCGCCTCGCGGTTCTTGCCGAACGCCCCGCCGATGTCGATGCGCTCGTGCGGCAAGCCGATCTCGCCGACCGCCCACATCACCTTCTGCACGTTCGACGAGGTGTTCCGGCCCCAGATTTTGATCACGTTTTCCTCCCGCACGCTGTCATGCCCCGCGAAAGCGGGGCACCCAGTAAACGCTGTCCTAGAAGCAAAATGCAATGTCGGTGATTACTGGATCGTCCGCATTCGCGGACGATGACAAGTAGTCAATCCAGCCGGCGGGCTTCCTCGGGCAGCATGATCGGGATGCCGTCGCGGATCGGATAAGCAAGCTTGGCCGCGCGCGAGATCAGCTCCTGCTTCTCGGCGTCGTATTCCAGCGGACACTTGGTCAGCGGACAGACCAGGATTTCGAGTAATTTCGGATCGACGGAATCGGCGGGCGGCGTGGACATCGAATGATCTCCGCTTTGAAGGCGAGCCTACCATGTCCGTCATTGCGAGCGAAGCGAAGCAATCCAGTTCCGCGGCACCGTACTAGATTGCTTCGTCGCTTTGCTCCTCGCAATGACGAGCTACTGCAGCGGCGTCTCGCCGGGGGTCTTGCTTTTGGCAAGCTCGATCTCGGTGACGGCCACCAGAATTTCGGCGCGGGTTTTCAGGTCCGGCGCCTCCAGCAAGGCCTGCTTCTCGGCGGCCTCATAGGGCGACATCATCGCCAGCGCATTGACCAGCGCCTCGTTGGGTGCATTCTCGATGCCTTCCCAATCGGCCTTGAGGTTGTTGGCCTTGAGGAAAGACGTCAGCGCGCGCAATAGCGACTTGCGGTCGACCTCGTCCTCGCCCATGCGCGGAGTGAAATCGTCGACGAAGGGCTGATAGGTCACCCGGCACTGCCGGTACGGCGTGGTGACCGAGAGCTCTTCCGCGATGCGGAAGCGCGCAACGCCTGTAAGCTGGATCAGGTAGCGGCCATCGCCGCTTTCCGCAAACTGCGTCATGCGGCCGACGCAGCCCACGTGAAAAAGATTCGGCTTGTTCGGATCCGCTCCGGGATGGGCGGGATCGGGCTGGATCATGCCGATCAGGCGATGTCCGGACCGCAACGCATCATCGACCATCGCCAGATAGCGCGGCTCGAAAATATTCAGCGGCATCTGCCCGCGCGGCAACAGCAAGGCGCCCGGCAGAGGAAACACCGGGATCACGTCGGGGACGGCCTCAGGCCCCCTGTAAGCCGTATTCATCGGCATGCCGCACTCCACTCCGCGACGGCGCCGAAGCGCAATGAGCGCTAGGCAAAGAGGATCGAGGACAGCCGCTTGCGCCCATCGATGGTGGCTTCGTCGGCCGGGCCCCATGCATCGAAAAACTGGACGAGCTGCTTGCGCGCGCCGTCGTCGTTCCATTTGCGGTCACGCTTGACGATCGTGATCAGGTGTTCGAGCGCGTCGGCGCGGCGGCCCTTGCCGTTGAGCGCCAGCGCCAGATCGAAGCGCGCCTGATGGTCGAGCGGATTGGCGGCGACCTTCTGCTCGAGCTCGCTGATCGGCCCGAGCGTCTTGGCCTGCTCGGCAAGCTCGAGCGCGGCGCGGGCGGCGGCGACCGCGGCGTCATTCTGCCTGGCGTCCGGCACCATGGCGAGCGTCTGCCGCGCCTGATCGAGCGCGCCGGTCTCGACATAGGCGCGCGCCAGACCGCCGTGCGCCGGCACGTTGGTGTTGTCCTCGGCAAGAAGCTGCGCATACATCTCGGCGGCGCCGGCGGCATCGCCTTCGGCGAGCGCCGCATCGGCCGCTTTCAGGAGATCCTTGGCCTCGCCGCCGATGCGATCCTTGGTCAGCCGCTCGAGAAAGGCGACGACCTGGCTTTCCGGCAGCGCCCCCATAAAACCGTCGGCCGGCTGGCCGTTGACGAAGGCGATCACGGCGGGGATCGACTGGATGCCCATCTGGCCGGGGATCGCCGGATGGTCGTCGATATTCATCTTGACCAGCTTGACCTTGCCCTTGGCCGCCTTGACGGCCTTCTCCAGGACCGGGGTGAGCTGCTTGCACGGCCCGCACCAAGGCGCCCAGAAGTCGACCAGCACCGGCTGGCGCTTGGATTCCTCGATGACGTCTTTGACGAAGGCCTGCGTCGTCGTGTCCTTGACGACTGCGTCCGCCGTAATGGTTCCCGCTTCCTGCAACATGTTTCCTTGCCCTAAGCCCCTGTTCCCCGGATTAAATGGTGAGACGGCGGGCGAATGCAATCAGGGTTCCGCGCCCGGCTGGCCCGAAACCGCCTCGATCCGCGGGCGATGCCCGGTGGCTTCGAGGAATTTGAGCAGTCCCGCCCGCGAAATCGTGGTCGTCCCGGTATTCACCAGGGGATGAAAGTTGAGCACGTCGTGCGCCATCATGGCAGCGTCGAGCACCACCGTGACGCGGCCGGCGGTGTCGTTGATGGCCGCGAACGGGGTCACCGAGCCGGGCTCGACGCCGAGCAGCTCGCGCATCAACTCGGCCGAGCCGAACGAGAACCGCCCGGTCGCGCCCAGCAGCCGATGCAGCGATTTCAATTCGATCACGGCGTTTTCCAGCGCCACGACCAGGAACGCCGTGCCCTTCTTGTCGCGCAGGAACAGGTTCTTGGTGTGGCCGCCGGCGATCGCGCCGCGCAAGTCCCGCGCCTCATCGACGGTGAAGACCGCCGGATGGGTGACGGTCTTGTGGGCGATGCCCAGCGTATCCAGGTAGGCGAAAAGGTCGTCTGGCGCGGCAGGCATTAACGGTTTCATAGGCCGGCTGGGTTCATAGACCGGCTTGGCCAAGGTTGCCAAGCCGGCCGCTCTTTGGCATAGCAAGGCTGCGGCGCGGGTCTTTGGCCCGGTTTGCCGGCTTACCCTTCTCGGATGCGGGTGTAGCTCAGGGGTAGAGCACAACCTTGCCAAGGCTAAGACGGCGACATTCCCGGTGTTTCCGCAAGTTTACCCAACATTACTCATCCTTGATTTTATTACGTATTCAACATGTTTTCTGTGTTATGGTCATCCCCTGAGATAGCCCAATATTACCCTACGGTGCTTCCGTGGTGCTTCCGCGGCGCCGCACGGAAGCTAAAAGAGAGGGGGAAACCCCGATGCCGAAAATCACCAAACAGACCCTCGACGCGCTGGCGCCCAACGGCGCCGATCGGTTCATTTGGGACGAAGGCGACGGCGCCCTAAAAGGGTTCGGCGTGCGCATGTCGCCAGCCGGCGTCGGCTCGTTCCTGGTGCAGTACCGCACCGCCGGCGGCCGGCGCGGTCAGACGCGGCGCTTGACGATCGGCCGCGTCGGCGTTCTCACTCCCGACCAGGCGCGCACGATCGCGCGCGAAACCCTGGTCGCGGTCGCCAAGGGCGCCGATCCGTCTGAGCAGCGCCGCGAGGCCCGCGACGGCCTGACCGTCGGCGAGTTGTGCGACTGGTATCTAACAGAGGCCGGCGCCGGCCGTCTGCTCGGCCGCCGCGGCAAGCCGATCAAGGCCTCGACCCTCGCCATGGACAAGTCGCGGATCGACTGCCACGTCAAGCCACTGATCGGCGCCCGGCCGGTCACCTGGTTGACGCTCGAGCGCGTCGCCAAACTGCAGGCGGACATTGCTGAAGGCAAGACCGCCAAGGCGCGGCCGGCGCGTGGCCGCACCGGCATGACGCGTGGCGGGCGCGGCGCCGCCGGGCGCACGGTCGGCATGATCGAAGCGATCATCGAGCATGGCCGGCGCAGCAAAGGCCTGAAAGAAAATCCGGCGCGCGGTGTGCGCCGCTATGCCGACAACAAGGTCGAGCGCTACCTGACCTTCACGATGCTCGGCGCCTTCGGCAAGGCGATGCGCGAGGCCGAGGCGGACGGCGCCAGTCGCACCGGCCTTGCCGCGATCCGCGCGTTGTTGCTGACCGGCTGCCGCAAGGCGGAAATCCTGACCCTGCCGCGCGCCTGGTTTGATCCCGCCGCGCAGTGCATCCGTTTCGACGACACCAAGACCGGCGCGCAAATCAGGCCGCTCGGCGCCGCCGCGGTCGAGCGCGTGGCCGAGCGCTTGGCGGACCAGGCCGCGGACGGTTTCATGTTTCCGGCCGACAAGGGCGACGGCCATTTCGTCAACCTGCGCCCCTTGCTCGACCAACTCTGCGCCCGCGCAGGCCTCGCCCCCGGTCTCACCCCGCACATGCTGCGCCATACCTTCGGCTCGATCGCCGCCGCGCTCGGCTATTCCGAGCTCGTTATCAAGGGGCTGCTCGGCCACGCCGGCCGTGGCGCCACGCAGATTTATACCCATGTCCCGGACGCCGCCCTGCTCTCGGCCGCCGATCGCGTCGCCGCCCGGATCGCCGCCGCGCTCGACAGCAGCGCCGAGATTATTCCGCTGCGCGTGACCGCCTGACCCCGGCTACGCCAACGGGCGGCACCTATTCGGCGGTCAGTCTCATGAAGAAGGCCGCGGGATACTTTTTCAGGAAGGCGGCTTGCTTAGGAGTTCGAATCTCTTCCGGCGCGCCAAAAGTTCAATAAATATCATAGCAATTTGAACGCCTGAAAGGTCCGACACGCGGATTTTGATTCCGCCATTCCCAGGTTCGAATCCTGGCGCCCCAGCCAAGTTTTTCCAAGCGAATCTAGTGGGTTAGAGCAAAAGAACATCGTTCGAACGACGCGTTTCATGTCGCGTCATGTTGCAAAAAATTTGCGAGAGTTTTCAAGGCTTCCCATTTTATGTCGGCGGCTCCACGCAACATGGATGCAACATGGAATCGAGCGCGCGTATCGTGTGACACGCGCGTGATTTCAAAATCGTGGACGCAACACTCGCGTTGAGATCGACATGGACCAACCTGTAAACGCCTTTGATCTTTCGCCCGAACAACAAGAGACGGCAGCTCTGCTGCAGCGTCTGCTCGGCAGTGCGATCGCTAGCCGCTACGTCGATTTTTGTCGCTTGGCCGCAGGTGCTTTTGCGCTCAATGTTTCGAGGCCGATGGCCGCTCATGGGTTACGCGAGCTCGATTCGATGCTTCGCGGTGCGCTCGAAGTGCCGATGGAAGCAAGGGCGCCCCAGACCCCCGAGGGCGTCAAAAAGATCGCACAAGCGCGCAAACAACTGCGCGCGCTCGGCTTCCAGGATCAGGCGATCGACCGTGCCGCGCGGGAACTAAAGCCACGTCTGAACCACAAGGACCAAATCCGGCAGATCGTATCCCGCCTCGGTCTTGCACCGGACGGTGATATTGCAAATCGTTGGGCTTCACTGACCGAGAACTTCGGTGGGGCGCACCAACGCTCCTTCCACCGTTCGCTGCAGGTCGATGAGGATTTCCGCGAAAAATACCAACGGCCCTTTGATACCGTCATTCGTGCCGTCGCCGTCGCGCTCCAAGGCCGCTATGTCGCTCTCATGCGCCGGGTCGAACAGCTGGCTGCGATGGCTGACCGCAAGCAGGCCGCCAAGCTGTTCGCTAGCGAGATTCCCGGCGCGTTGCCACTGCAACGGCACTTCTTCGACAAGCTGCAAACTGCCGACTGGTTACCGCACCTCGCGAAGCAGGACTTATTTGCAGAGCCGCTCGCCGGTCCCGACGAAGGCGCGAGCGGCGGAATGCGTTTTCGCCAATGGCCCGCCGGAAATTACCTCTTGCGCATGGCGAAATCGCCGGACGCCGCGACACGGCGGGGTGTCGCGGAGGCATTGCTCAAGCTCAGTTCGTCGAAGCATCCGGACGTTCAGTATGACGGCCTTGAAATCCTAGCTGCGCTGCCGCCCGGCGAGTCCGCCCCACTGGCTGACCTCGCTGTCTCCTGGCTTAGCCCGGGTACTAGGAACTGGCCGATGCAGACGCCTGAAGCCTTTATCAGGCAGTTGGCCCAAGGCGGACACCGGGAAGCGGCGCTAAAGGTCGCGCGCGCCCTTCTGCAGATTTGGGAACAGAACAGCCATCTGGTGACGCACTACGCCCACCACATGTACGAATATCATCTTCCGTCCCTTGTTGGTCCGCTCGTGGCGTGCTGTGGCGAAGATGCGCTCCAGCTTTTCGCCGATCTCTTGCTCGACGCTGCCCGGATCACCGGAAAGATCGACTCTGGCCATTACTCAATGCGGCCGATGGGCGACGACGACATGGCGCAGCATGACGTCTACGAGACCCTTATCAGCGCGGTCAGGCGATCCGCCGAGGCGCTAATCCGAGAAGATGCGACCCGCATGCGGTGGGTCGTTGAGTTCTTAGCTGGGTATGAGCCAAAGATTTTCGTTCGACTGTACCTGCACCTCCTCGCGTCAAACCCGGCGGCGGCAGCCGATCTGGCAACGGCATATTTGACCGATCCTGCGCTGATCGAAGCCAGTTGGTGCCGGGACGAATACTCAAAGCTCGCCTTAGCTTGGTTCCCATCCCTGACGCCCCAGGACCAGGCGAAGGTGCTCGGCGTGATCGACGCGCTGCCGGACAAGTATTTGGAAGCCTGGAAGGCCCGGTTTGAAGAACACAGGCAGTCGGCGCCGGCCGCGGACGATGAAAGGAAGTTCCAAGGCGCCGCCTTTCGCGACGCCGTTTGGAAATGGCGAGCCGCGTTGCCCGCCGAACGCCAAGCGGCGCTCGATCGGATCGTGCAAGAACTCGGCGATCCCGACGCCTGGAAGGAGCAGCTCTTTCCCCACGAGGAAAGCCCGCTTCGCGGCCCCGATTTTTCGTCTCGGCCGATTTCCGAGATCGCAGATTTTCTGCGAACCTGGACTCCGCAAGCCGAGGGTGCGCGGCAGACCGTTACTGCGCTTGCGCAGGAATTGCGCGTCGCCGCCTTTAACAATCCCCAACCGTTTGCCATCGGCGCGGCGCAATTCGTCGGCCTGAAGCCAGTCTATATTCGTCAGGTTCTGGAAGCGCTCGAGATGGCGGCGAACAATCGCCGGCGGTTCGAATGGCGTGGCGTGCTAGACCTGATCGCGGCCGCCGTTGCGCGGCACAATGAGCCGATCGACGCCGCAACCTTGTTCGATGGCGACGACAGCGACTGGCGCTGGACCACCGCAAAGGCAGCCGAATTGCTGGCGGCCGGGTTGCGGCAGGGCGCCGAGGGCATCGCGTTTGAGCATGCTGCTCAGGTCCGTTCGATTGTTGAAACGTTCATTCGGATCGCTTCCGGTGACCCCGAAATCGAGGACTTCGAGGAACGATATCGACGCGAGCCGTTCTTCGCGGCCCAGGCGACGTTGCGCGGCTTGACTGTCGAACTCTGCATCCTTCTGATCTTCTGGCTCAGCAAAGACCCGACGTCACCGTTGGCGGCGGAGCCGCGCAAAGCGCTGAGCCATTCGCCCAACGTCTGCGCTTTCTTCGACGCTCAGCTGACGGATCGCACGGCCGGCGGCCGTATCCCGCGCACGATTATGGGCCGCTATCTGTCGTTTCTGTTTTACTTCGGAGCGGACTGGCTTAGAGCGCACATGGATGACCTGTTCCCGCAGGACGACGACGCTCTGCGCGGCGCCTCTTGGTACGGGCATCTTGCACATGATCAGCGGCCAATCATGGATTTGGTTGCGGAACTTCGCTTCAGCCTCGCGGAGGAGATCGCGCGCCTTGCCGATGCCGGCGAGCAGGTCGATCGTGAATTTCTCCGGGAACGTTTCGCCGATTACGTGATGATCTTGTATCTCTGGGGTGGCCTTCCCGACGATTTACTGGAAAGCTTCTGGGAACATGCCCCGTCAAGCGTCCGTCAGCACTGCATGTGGTTTTTGGGCACACAATTGCCTCTTCCCGACATACCCGATGCGACGCGTGCGCGTGGCTTTGCTTATTGGCAGCGCCGTCTCGATACTGCCCGGCGCTCCGGTAATCCCGATGCTTTTCGCGCCGAACTCGGCGCGATCGGTCAATGGACGCTACGCGATCGGATCGACGATCATTGGCTTGCCGATCAATTGTTCCACATGTTGCAAGCCGGCTTTGCGCCCACCGATGCTTTCAGCGTCGTCGACTGGCTGGCGAAGATCGCGCCACGAAATGTCGACCGCGCCGTCGAGATTTTGTCGGCCTTGCTCCGGAATCCGCATATCGATCAGTGGGCCTACATGACCCAACGCGAACCCATCCGCACCGTGCTCGCTGAGGGCCTTGCGCGCGGGACTCAAGACACGATCGCCAAGGTCCATGAATTGATCGGCTTCCTCTCGTCGATAAACGAGACGGGTTACATCGACCTGATCAGGCCGCCGGCCGCCGAATAGACGGGTTTGACTGCCGTTGCGGATGGCATCTACCGCGCAGTGGCGGAGCGGGCCGTTTTCGGCTGCCATCCGGCATCACCATGATGATAATCATCATCATCGACGGCAGCAGCAGCGCCGCCGTCGGAATGCCGGTGCCCCGCCAACGACATCATCGTCGTCGCCGCCGCCATGCCGCCGTTCAACATCATTGTCATCATTGTCGTCGTCGCGCCATGGCGACCACCACCGCCACGGCTTTGGCAACACCGCCGCTCTGTCTGATTTTCCGGGAGCGCATGGTAGGAATCCTGGGATATAGCCCAGACATATCCGAGGATTACTACCATGGCACCGGCAGCGCTCTCGCCGGCATTCCGGCGTGACCCGACATTATCTTCGGTGTCGCCGCCATGGCGCCCCGACGATCACCATTGCCCCGGCGGCGCTTTCGATACCCCTCCTGCTCCCTTGCCCGCGCGGACTCCAAGCTAACTATCTGATTTTACTATAGTTGTATGGTAGTAATCCTAGGATATAATCTTGACATATCCGAGGATTACTACCATACTGAGCCCCATGGCCGCTGAGCCCCAAACACAAGAACAGCGCGTCCTTGCGCTCCTTAAGCGCGAGGGCATGGCGCGATATGCCGAGCTTTCGGATCAGGGCATCACGCCTACTACGATCGCGCGGATGCGTGAGAAAGGTCTCATCCATCGGCTCACTCGCGGCCTTTATCAGCTTCCCGACGCCGCGACCGACGCGCATCACACCCTCGCCGAAGCGGCCAAACGCCTCCCGAAGGGCATCGTCTGTCTGGTCTCGGCGCTGGCCTATCACGAGCTGACCGATACGATTCCGCATTCGGTATGGATGGCAATCGGCCCCAAAGACTGGCGCCCCGCCACCTCGCAGCCGCCGCTCCAAATCGTCCGCTTCCGCGGCAAGCTGCTCGATCACGGCATCGCGGTGCATACGATCGAAGGGGTGAAAGTCCGCATCTATGATCCGGCGAAAACCGTCGTCGATCTTTTCCGCTATCGCCAGAGCGCCGGAAAGCGTTATAAGCACAGCCCCGGCCTCAATCTGGCACTCGAAGGTCTGCGCGAGGCGCTCCGCCAGCGCAAGGCCACGCCCGCCAAGATCGCCGAGTACGCCACCGAGGCCGGAATCTGGAAAGTGGTGCAGCCCTATCTTGAGGCGATGACGGCCAATGCCTAAAGCAAAACGCAATATGGGGGCCTCAGTGCGCGCTCGGCTCCTCAAACTCTCCAAGGAACGCGGCCAGACGTTCGAGCTGCTGCTCACGCGTTACGCGCTCGAGCGGCTGCTCTACCGACTCAGCACGACGAAATATCGCGAGCGCTTCGTGCTCAAGGGCGCGATGCTGATGACTACGTGGTTCGACACAAAGTTCCGCCCGACCCGCGACCTCGATTTTCTCGGCTTCGGCGATCCGAACCCCGACAAAGTGGTCGCCATCTTCCGTGAGATTTGCGCCGTCGCCCAGGACGACGGAGTGCAGTTCGATGCCGACGCGATGAAAGTCGAGCGCAACCGCGAAGAACTTGAATATGGCGGCCTACGCCTCAGGACTCAAGCAACCATCGATGGCGCGCGCGTGCCCGTCGTGATCGATGTCGGTTTCGGCGACGCCATAGAGCCCGGCCTCGATGAAATCGACTATCCGGTCTTGCTCGATTCGCCGGCGCCCAAACTGCGCGGCTACCGGCACGAGACGGTCGTCGCCGAGAAATTCGAGGCGATCGTCAAGCTTGGCCAGGCCAACAGCCGAGTCAAAGACTTCTACGATCTCTGGAAGCTGTCGCGGGAGCATCAATTCGAGGGCGATGGGCTCGCGCGTGCGATCGCCGCGACATTCGCCCGCCGAAAAACGGCCATCCCGACCGAGCGGCCGATCGGCCTCACCAAGGCTTTCGCCGACGATCCCGCCAAACAACAGCTCTGGAAAGCCTTCGCCAAAAATATCGACGCCGAGCTGCGCCCTCTCGGCGAGGTCATCGAAGAACTCGCCGCATTCCTTATGCCGGCGGCGTCGGCGGCGGCAAGCCTCCCCGCCGCTGCCTAACAACGGCGCCAAGGCAAACCAGGCTGCCGACGGCGCCGGACACCAGCATCAATAGCCATCACCATCACCACAAGGGCGGCCGCAGCCCGCCTCTCAGCCGCGGCAGCCTTGGCCACACGAACAGCTGATCAAGCCGTGTACTTCGGTTACGGCTTACGCCACTTATCCGGCTTTCCGACGCTCGTATGCCGAACGCGCTCAACGAGCACGGTGGCATCAGGCTCAAGCCGGCGCGCCTCGGCTATGGCTTTAGTCTGCGTCGGCGCAACGGTACTGGCACGTTCCGAGTTGGCTCTCCGAACCGCAAAATCGCCTTGCGGCCGGCGTTCGATAAACAAGTCTTTGTTGCTCATTTTCTCTTCCTTTCAGTTGCGGGCCGCCTAGGTCTTCTTCGCTGTGACGAACGTCAGCCCCGCGGCATCTTGGGCTGCGTAATTTCCCTTGCGGTGTGTAAATCGCCCCGCAAGATTTCCGAGGCTGATCCTGATGTCGAAATAGGCGGGTCCCTCGTGCAGCAGGCGGATGGCTTCGGCGACAACCAAGCTTGCCGCAGTCGTTCCAACGAAGGGCACGGCCACGGACTCGCCCGCGAGCTGGCGCCGGCCGCATTCGTCGCCGCCAAGGCGGACATAGCCGGGGTTCTCCCGTGCCATGCGCTGTTCATACGTCGCGAGCTTGGCAATCTCTTCCTCGCTCATGTCCGGCCATAGCGCTTTCGGGGCACGCGGATTGGGCAGCGTGTGAAAGCTAATGGTGTCGAAATTGTTCGCCATGCCGCCGAGGCCGGTTTCGATGACCCGGCGGAATTGCGCCGAGGCCAGATCCCGGCGTGCCGGATTGCTGTCGAACCCGCAGAGTGCGAGGGTCGGTTCCTTGTCCTGGACGCGAAATGTCGTATCGAAACGCCGCTCGACCAACCGGCTCCGGAAGCCGCGCCGATCGAGCCATGCATCGCAGGCGCGCGTCTTGAAACGCCGAAGAAAGTCCGTTGAGAACACAATGCTGGTCTCAATGTTCTCCTTTTTGACCTTGTCGAAATCGAAAAGAGCAAACTCGACCTCCCTTGGATCGCCGTAGGGAAGGCTTGCCAGCGACCACAAATAGGCGTTGCCGAGATGCCCCAAGCCGAGGACCCAAAGCGCGCTCGGCAGGTACTCGACAGGAATGCCGAGGGCCTCAGCATCGCCCATGTCCAAATCCGGCCGCCACAGCGACAGGCCGACGACGCGGCGCGTGGCCTCGATGTCGATCTCCGCAAAGGAGAGGAACAATTCAGAGAGGGCCAGCGAGGCGGCCAATACGCCGGCACCAGAGAAATACTGGCGTTCCTCCAACCGCTCTACATCGCGCACGGGGCCGACCTTGGCGATCCAGCCGTCAAAGGTGACGCGAAGCGCACTCTTTGTGGCGGGCGCATTTCCAAAAATGAGAGAACGCGAAGCTGCCGGCTCGCCGTCGCCGTCAACGGCAATTGTGCGCAAAATTTCAAACACGGCTTCGCCGAAGGTGAGCTTGAGCTGCGGCCACACCAGCAACGGCGCCTGAGCCAGCTTCGGCGAAATTGCCGCGTCTACCGCGCCTGGGAAACACCGACATGCGATGCTGGCCGCCGTGAGCACCGCCAGCTGCAAGGTGCGAGACGAGGCCACGTCGTCGCCGCACGACAGCGTCACACCGAATTTCTGCCGGCGCGCGAGCGCCGCCTCCGTGCCCAGCTGATCGCGGTCGAGGATCAGCTTTGAAATGCGGGAAAAACCAGGATCGAAAGCGCCCATGTATGTCACCAAAGCGAGAGCTTGACGCGACGGTTCGCCGCCGCGGCCGGATGCGTGCACCAGTCGAAACCGTTGAGATACTCGTAGACCCCGACTGCCTTCAGCGACCACCATTTCGTATGTGCATAATTCGGCACGATCATCGCGGTGTGGCCGGCGACCGGCATCATGGGATGGCGCACGTCAATTGGGCTTTGTCGGACATCCCCGCCCGGATGGGTATGGACGTCGACAAGCAGCTGCAAGTCCAACTTCTTGCAGTGTTGCCAAAGCGCTGCGCAGCCCGAGGCGTGAAAGACGATGGCTCCATGCTGATAGGCTGCAGGGTCTACGTCGTCATAACAGATGTAGGCCGACACATGCGCCGGGTTGGTGTCGTCGCGGCCGAGCAGAAACGCGCCGCTTTCGCGAACGCCTCCGCCGCGGCGGCGCAAATCCCAGATCACCGTCGCCCAAAGCGAGATCGGGATTTTGATCGTGTCGAATGCAAAATCAGGCCCCAACGTAATCTCCGCATGTCAATAAGGTTTGGAATTCTTCGAGATAGTCCACAATGGTATGCGAGCCGCCCCAAACAAGGTGGGGCTGCTCGGTGGGCCAAGCCGGATGATCGGAAAGCGGTGCGCGGTCGTAGGGGTGGTAAAACGCGCGGCCGGCGAACGTGAATCCTTCCGTTCGGAATACCAGAGCGAACCGGCTGTTCGGTTTGCCTTTCGGCCACTTGCCGAGTTCTAGCGTCTGCTTCTTCTCCGGGTCCCAGAAGGCGCCGGTCGGCGGCACCGACCGGTAGCCGGACAAATTTAAAGCAACGTAGTAGCGATCAGGCGCGCCGCAGCGCGGCGCCGCCGCCATCCAGAAATAGGCGTTCGGCCACAGCGCGCCGCCGGCGAGAAGGGCGGCGGCTTCGGCCTGCCCCCACATGCCCTTCATCGCGCCGTCGCGATATTCCGCCAGCAGCAAATCGGCTTCGAGGAGGCGTTGATCGGGAGGCAGCATACGCTCAGCCTTTCGGCGTTTCGTCCTTCACGAGGTCGAAGCAGATCGAGCACGCCGCCCCCTGTACGAGATCGCCGAGATGTTCGGTCGAACGCGGCTGCACTTTCGTCCCGCACAGTTGCAGCACGTACTCATGCGCGATGGCTTTATCCAGGTGGAACTTCCGGCGCGCCCACTCGGTGGCCACGCCGACAGTGGTGTTGGGGGCGAACCGATGCTTCTTCGGCTTACCGAAGTTCACTTCGACAGTGACGTGGCGGCAACGGTGGACATGCACGTGACGGTGCCGCGCGATCTCCAGAAAGGCGAACGTCAGATCGATATCGACCGTCGCCTCTTGGTCAGCACCGTCCTCGACCTCGTCGGCTTCGGTCAAAGCCTCGACACACTCCCCGACGAAGATATGAAGGCCGTCCGGCTGCTCGCGGATGACCTCAAGGCGAATCAAAACCTCCCTCAGGGTGGCCTCCGGAGCGGCGAATGCCACCTGCGGCTTGCCCCCCGGGGCGTGAACAAAATGCTCGATTTCTTGACTTTCCATAGCGTGTTACCTCGTTTTTGGTAGCGGCGGCAAAGCAGACCCCTTGCGCGCGGCCGAACAAAGTGCGAATGTCTACTTGTCTGTGTGGGCAACGCAGTCGTCGAAGACGATTCCACCGGGAACCCGGTAAAATGGCCGTTTTCGGCCAACTGTTGACCCTCTGGACAACACATTAGCGGCCACTTGGCCGCTTGTCAAGGAGGCCGGATGCCCCAATCCGCATTGGGATTTTTGCTGCGCGATTTGCGCGATGAACGAAAACTTTCTCTACGGGAAGCGGCGCAGCTCGCCGATGTTGATCACGCCTATGTTTACCGGCTCGAAACCGGAGACAAGGAATCACCCTCGGATGAAGTCTTGTCGAAGCTCGCGCGCGCTTTGAAGGCGCCCCGGCGCGAGACCGAAATGCTCCGATACATCGCCGTGCATCCCGAGACCGAAGCCGGGCTTGTAGCGCATGTGCGCCAGGACCCGACCGTGACCTACCGACTTTTCGCGGCAGCTGCGAGCACAGCGTACCGTGGCGCCGCGCGGCCGGATTACGCAACCCGCATCGACCGCATTCGCAGGATATTGGGCGAGGAGGATGAGGATGGATGAGTTTACCGTCGTCATGAAGGCGCGCGAACTTGTCAACAAGGTTCGCCCCTCCACGATCCCTGTTCGCGTCGAGGACTATGTGAATCAACTCGGCGGGGCGCTCCGCGTCGAGCATGACCTTGATGACAATGAACCGGGCTATTCGTTCGAAAGCGACGGCAAATTTTATGTATGCGTCAACGGCAATGACCGCGTGGAGCGCTGGCGATTCACCGCGTGCCATGAGGCCGCTCATATTGATCTAAAACTGCCATCCGAACACACGCATGGGCCATGGTGGAGCTATGCCAAGCGTCCGCTCAATGAAATCTTTTGCGATGTTTTCGCCTCCGAACTGCTGCTTCCCTACAATCTCTTCAAGCCGCAGGTCGACAAATCCGAATTGAGTCTCGCGTCGGTTGATCGCCTGGCAAAGGATTTTCTAGCCTCTTCGACTGCGACCGGATCGCGGTTCGCAGCCCTGGCCCGCCCCCCGTGCGCTTTCGTTCTCTCAGAGCAAGGCAAAGTGAGATATGCGTCGCGCTCAACCGCCTTGCGCGACGCGCGCGCCTGGATTCCCTTCGGCAGGCCGTTGCCAAGCGGCTCCGTGTCCGAACGGCTTTGCGCCGGTGGAGTTTGCGACGGTCCAGAAGAAATCGAGGCCGACGTTTGGTTCAACGACTGGAGTCGCGGGGGTGCTCTGCTCGAGGACGCGCGTTATTCCAAGCAATGGAATCAGAGCATTGCCTTGCTTTGGTTTGAAGACGAAGAAATACCGCACCCCACGCACGATCGTCGGCAGCGCGAGGAAGACGAGTTCGGTCTCGCTGAATTGGACGGTGTGCTCCCCTGGCCGGGCAAGAAGCGGCGGAGATAGCTATGCCTCCAGCTACCTTGGCGTCGCTTTTTCCCAAGCCTGAGGACGTTCTCGCGCTCGCGCCAGAAGATTTTGGTGGCGTCATCATTGAGCTTATGCCGCCACTTTTGCAGAATGGCCTCTTCAATCCAGCAACGCTCATCACTCACCTTTATCAGCCATCGAATGCGCCTTATCCGGTCGCCTCGATGCGTGATATCCAGCTGGCCGTCGCCGAGGCGGTCTCTTGGTTGGTCAGCGAAGGGCTCCTTGTTTCCGATCCGGGCCAGCCCTCACATGCATTTTATGTACCGACGCGCCGCGCGAAGGCTTTGAAGACACGCACCGACGTCGACGCCTTCCGTAAGGGCCGCATATTACCGAACGATCTGCTGCCGACTTTGTTTGCCGAAAAGGTCGTCCCACTGTTTCGCCGCGGCGATCACGACGTCGCAGTTTTTCAGGCCTATAAAGAACTCGAAGTCGCAGTCCGCAAGGCAGCGAACGCCAAAGGGGCCGGTTATCCTGATTCCGATGTCGGCACGACCTTGATGCGAAAGGCATTCCATCCCGACACCGGACCACTTGCCGACAAATCACTCGTTCCGGCCGAGCGCGAAGCGGAGATGCACCTTTTCAGCGGCTCCATAGGCCATGCAAAAAACCCAACGAGCCATCGCACCGTCGCGATGACAGCACCGACCGCTGCACGTCTTATCGTTTTTGCTAGTCATTTGATCGACATCGTCGAGCAGCGCACAAAATAGGGGTAGCGTCGCCCAAATGGGGCCCAACCATGACCACTCACGGCAAATGGTCCGAGCCCAGCGTCCCGCACAAAGGCTGGGTGTGTGTCGGCATCGTGGATCTCGGCGAGCCAGAAGCCGTTTGCGAGATGTGCGAAACGCAGCAAATCCGCTATGTCCACGCCATGACCCATCCCAACTACGCGACCGAGTTAAGCGTCGGATGCGTTTGCGCGGAGAAAATGGAGGACGACTATGTCGGGCCTCGCCTGCGCGAAAAGGCTCTCCGATCGGCAGCCGGACGCAGGAAGAGATGGCTTAGCCGTAAGTGGCAAACATCGGCGCGCGGCAATCCTTACATCAACACCGGCGGCTTCAACATTGTGGTGTATCCGAATGGAGATGGCAGTTGGGGGGCGCGTGTCGGCGAGCGAAATTCCGGTCGCTTCGTCGCCTCCAAGCGGCGCTACCCATCCGAAGACGCGGCGAAACTCGCCGCCTTTGATGGAATGATATTTCTGAAAGCGAAGCGTGGCTGGGGCTCATAAACGTCGCCATAGCTTCCTTGTGCCGAGATTTAGGAATCATATACAATAGCGGCCGCAAGCCATGGAGGTCATCTTGACCAAACTTTTGGCGGCTCCCGAAAACCTTCATGAGTGAAGGATAACCACGGCTCCCGGGATTTAAACCTGGATGGGAAGGTAGGAGCGGATAAAGCGTGGGACTCAAAGAAGCATGTCCCGCTAGTGGGACTTTAAGATGGCCTGAGGCCAGGATCGCAGTCTGATCGCCCATCAGGCGGCTGTTATCCACGAAAGTCCCGTCACCATGCGGGGCTTTCTCGTTTTATGTTTCGGCCTTGTGTCGACATAGCCCCGGTATTGCGCATGCTCGAAGATGTTTCCAAACTTAATGCGCCGGATCCCTTCTACTCGGGCACGGCCGGTTTGGTCGGCAGTACCCTGGAGCAGCTTCGACCGCCAAATCGACGAGCACGCAGTGCGGGAAGCCTTGCTACTTTCAACCTTGCACTGTAGAATGAGTGACCTGTAGGTAGAGGGCGAAGTAATAACCGCGAGGGCGAAAATGAGGGGCGCACCGCTTCGTATCGAACTGCATGCAAATCAAAAGAGCCTAGGCCCAGACGGAGAGGGCAGCCAGCCCACCGAGTTCGAAAAGTGGGTTGCCGCGGTCACAAAGCTCATTCCGGGCGAGGTCGTTGCCGCATATCTCGCCGGCAAATCGATAATGCAGCTGGGCTCGCCACCGGCCGGCATCTGGTTCTGGATCGGCTGGACCATTTTCTGTCTCCTGTTAGTGATCGGGTTGCGGCGATGGATGACGTCGGACAAGTCCGCTGGGGTACCGGCTGAATGGTCAGCTGTTTGGACTTCCGTGCTGTCGTTCGTTGTCTGGGTCTATTCGTTCGGTGACGTGTTCCAGATGCTAGGATTGTGGAACAAAACGCTCGCTGCACTTGTGCTGATCGGATGGACGCCCGCGTCGCCACTTATCTTGCTCGGCTTCAAGAAGTGGTTTCGCGAATAGTCCGGCCGCGCGGATGACGCACCCCGCCACTTCGATTCACGTCGAGGAAGGGTGGACGTCAACCCGCGTCATCTGGCCCAACCCAGACATGACACCGGTCGCTCTAGACCCGTGGTGGAAATGGTGGGGACGCAACCTGGATCTTTTTGACGGTGCGGTCGATCAGCGGATCGGTGCCATCACTGGCCTCGGCGATGTGGTTCAGGGCTTGTCGAACCTTGCGAAAGGCGGCGACGGACAGAGGATCTTGCCGATCACCGGTGGCAACATTGCGGACCTCATGCCGTGGGAGGCGCTCGATCGACGCTTCGTCGACACGTCGCTGGCTTACCATCCCGTTCGGGCTGACGGGACAGTCATGGCCGTACCCGCGGATCGCCCGGGTCCGCTCCGCGTCGCGTTGCTCGTAGGTCATGAGGGGCCAGAACAGGCGTTCGTTCGCGACCAGGAATTGGCAACATTAAAGAATGCTTTTACCGCCTCGGCCCAGGTCAGCACACGCATCGTTGACGCTCAGTCTATACGGACACTTGACCTCGCGGCTGTTAGCTCCCCCACCGAGCGACGGGCTTTTTTCGCTGCGGCAGACCCGCACGTCGTTTTTTATTTCGGCCATGGCAAGCCCAGCCCCAATCCTGCTCTCCGAACCGGACCAGCACGCGGCGACTGGTTGCCGATTGCCCAGCTCGCTGATGACGCCTCGAATCAACACCCTTTTCCAGCGTCATGGGTGTTCATAGCTTGCTCGATCGGGGAAGCCCCAAGCCGCGAGACCGGTCCGGCTGGGCCGGATGCGTTCCGGATCCTCGCCCGGTACGGGGCCCGGGCGATGCTGGCGATGCGCGCGCGTATAAGGCCACAGATTGCTCAGGTCGTTGCCGCCTCACTCATCGAAAGTCTCAGCGCTGGAACGCCGCTTGAGCTCGCCGCCGCAACGGCACGCAAGACCGCGCGCCGTGCAAGGGAAAATGCAAATCTTACGCTGATCGATTGGGCGGCGCCGGCTGTTTGGAGCACGGTCGTTGGGCCTGTGCCACCGCGCGGCGCTATCGTGCCGCCGGAATTGGTTGCGGCAAAACTTACCCGGACCGCTGCGGACGATCCCGGCATAGGCCTTGCTGCACCCGAACGGACCGACGCCGAAATTGCCGCCAGATTGGCGCAACAGCAGCGGGTCCGCCTCGATATTTCTCATGAAGATCATGCATCGACTGTTGCGCTTTTGGCCAAGATTGCCGGCGCCATCGGTGCCGTGTCGGGACGGCCCTCGCTGTTTGTCCGCCTCACAGGTTCGGCGCCGTTCACGACGCGCCTCGCCGAGTGGGCCGGCTCGGTACTGCCTACCCTTGACCGTGCCGAACGCGAGACTTCTCTCGGCCGGGCCGTGCGACAACTGGAGAATCGCAACCTCGAAGGGTTGGAATCCCTGCTGGGCATTCCGGGAATGGTCGTAATCTTCAGTTCGCCGCCCGGCGCTTCCGACACCACCGCCTGGGCCCTGCTTGAAGGCGCCGGGGCAGATACAACGATTGTTATCGGCTATAATTCGGTGAATCAGGAGCAAAGACCGGATTGGACGCCGGACCGGATCGAGGCAGAGAGCGCAATGCAAACCACGCTCGAAGCTCTTGGACGTTATCCCGAAACGCTGGCCCTGCTCGCGGTTCTCGACAGTCCCGTAAGTCTCAACGCTTTGTCATCCATCACCGGAGAATCAAGCACGGACGTTGCCCCGCTGACAGTCTCCATGCCGAGCGGTGTTGTCCTCACCGCGAGCGCCCGGACTACCATACGCGCCAATCTTCCCGACGGCGCGATCGTGCGGGCGCACCGCCGCGCCTTCGAAGCACGGCGAAGCGTTCCGGCGCTGATCGAGAGCGACGACATGTTCGCCGCGGTTCGCAATTTGGTTGAGGCTAACGCTCCAGAGCTTACGCCCTTCGTCAATGCCCTGGCTATTGAAACGGCCGACAGATGGACGCAGGCCAACTGGCTCGCGCTTGGTCAGGCATTGGCGCCGGCAAGAAACCGGTGGAAGAGCCTTGATCCTCGGATTCTCCGCGAAATCGCACATGCTCTCGTCGCGCGGCAAACGCTACCCCAGGCGCAGCTCTGGCTCGATGAACTGGAATCGGACAATCCGGAGATCGATGCCGGGCGCGAGGATCTGCTATCGGAAATCGCAAAGGCCGGAGGCACTGCACGTTCGCAGGAGCGCATGTGGCGCCATGCCCGAGTCGCCCTGCAGCGACTCGAAGATGCGATCGCGGCGAATCCTGCTAATCGTCGTTTGTACGCACGTGCTCGCGAAATGCGCGCCAACCTGGCCCGTCTGGAGTTATACTTCAATCACGACGCCGAGGCAGCAAGGGCCATCTTCGCCGCAATCCTTGAGGAGTTGAACGGCGAACCCGAGTCGGAGGTTGCGCCGGCCCTCGTCGCGACGCTGCGCAATCTCGCGGAATGCCTGTTCGAGTTCGAGCCGTTTCGATCGGCGCCTGGTAGCCGCACCGACGCCCGCGTTCATCTGGTCCGAGCCGCGCAGGTCGCGCAACGGCACGATCTTGCGGCGCTTGGCGCTGAGGCACTCTACAGCGCCGCCAAACTCGACGAATCCGAGAGCGATTGGGCGGTCGCCCGGGATCATCTGACGGCGTCCGCCGACCGCGCCCGCACCGCCGGGCATTCGGTGTGTCTTCGCATCGCCGAAATGCGGAGCTTTTGGCTCGGCGTGCGCCACGAGGGTGTAGCGTTCGACTACGCACTTTTTGCTACGCGCTTGAGGAAACTGGAGTTTCTGGAAACGCACGCCTGGGCCCGGCGGTACGCCGCGCAGTCGCGCCTCTGGGCGGCTCATGAGCTGGATCGAGCCGGCGATCAGGACGGAATGCGCAGCCTGCTTCTACGTAACATCGAGTCCTTCGAACCGGTGCGCACCCTGACTTCGAACGCCGATCGACGGTCCGTCGCATTGAGCCATGCTGGCCTCGCCAACTCTGAAGCAGTGGCGACCGGCGGCGTGGCACGGGATCAGGAAAGCTGGAAGCGATTCATTGCGTTGGATTGGGTGCCGGGCTGGATCGAGCGTCATGGCGTGAGCGATCCCTCGGAATACTGGCAAAGGGACGCTTAGATGGGCAGCGGTTCGTTCGGCGGCGGCAGCGGTTCGTTCGGCGGCGGCAGCGGAGGCGGAGGAGGTAGTGGTGGGGGCGGAGCGGCGGCCAGCGGCACCGACTCGGCACATGACCGCATCCTCAAGCTGACCAAGCTGACCGACAGCGTCAACGCCAATCCCGAAATCGCAAAAGTACGCGCGACGATCTACAATCTTCTTCAAGATCGCACCCGGTCGGCTTTTCTGCGGGTCCTTCTCTCAGATGCGATGGTCATCTCAGCATATAAGACTTTGCTCTCCCTCGAAGCTGAAATGCGCGGGGGCGCAACCGTCGCCAATGCAGCATCGAAGCAGGGTGGTTCCCCGGGCGCCCCTCTCGCCGATCTAGCCGACCATATCTGCGACCGCGGCCAGGCCGCCGACACAGACGAGCGCGTTGAAAGCATCGTGCGGCGCGCCGTCACCGACCTTCTCCTTCGGACGGTCGACAACAGTCAGGACCTTTATTACGACACGCCAATCGCAAATCTCGGCAGCAAGTTTGTTCGAACGCCGCTGCAGAACACCGCTGACATTTTTCTCGGCACTCTCATCGCCGAGTCGGTGCGGCGCGACCTGCTCAATCTGAGTCCCGAGACCAAGGCGGTTATCGGCGACGCCAGCCGCGAGATTGCGATCAGCTGGACAGACAAGTTCAAGGACCGAAGCCGCAAGGAAGGCGTGTCGTTCCGCGACATGATGCAGACGATTGGCACGGACTATCCGGCCTATGCCGGGGGTAACGATGAGTAGCCGCAAAATCCCCGTTGATCTCGTCGCGACGATGAGGCTGCCGCGGGACCCTGCGAAGACCTTCAGCTTTGATCTCGGCGGCCTGCAATGGCGCGCCTACGGGATCGAGGATATCGGCCCGGCCGACCCGGCGGTCCTCGACCTCTTGGAAATCGCCCGCGTCGTTCATGAATTCGATCGTCGGCAACCCAAGCGCACAACCGGCGTGCGCGTCAAACAGGTTCACGTCACCATGCCGGTGCGCGTTCCCCACCGGTGGACGGCCGCAGCAAAAGCCGAGTTGTGTGCACTCTTACGCATTCAGGGAAACGCGGCGTGGATATTCGATTTCAAGAAGAGAGACACACGCAAAACCAGCGCTGACGTGTTGTTTGCGGATCGTACGCGTGCGGACCGTAAGTCCAAAACGACCGGCCAGGCGTCCTCTATCCCTGTGGTCAAGGCGATCGCGCTTTTCTCGGGCGGTCTCGACAGCACGAGCGGGCTTGCGACCTTGGCGAGGCAATCCGAAAACATGTTCCTCGTCGGGTATTATGCCCAGAATCGCGCAAAGCAGCTTCGCATCGCCGAGCAGTTGGGATTCCGACACTTCGTACAAGTCAATAGCGAGTGGGCGGTTGCGAAATCCGCTGGGCGCATCGGCGGCCAGTTCTTGTACCGGTCGTTTCTGTTTCTCTCGCTGGCCGCCGTCTTCGCCGACGCTACCCGCGCGCCGTCTCTTCTGCAGTTTGAAAACGGTCCCTTGGCTCTCGCGGTTCCGCCGCTTGACATCTATCGGATCACGCGCCATGCGCACCCCCTCGTGCACCTGCATTTCGCAAATCTGTTCAAGCTGATCACCCACCGCGATCTCGTCGTCTCCAATCCCTTTCTTGCGATGACGAAGGGCGAGGCGGTTGCGTTGATGAGGAAACATCTCCCGCAGGCTGACTTTAAAGACGTAGTCGGTGCGACCGAAAGCTGCTGGTACCTTAACTCGAGGACGATCGTCGCTGGCCCTGCCCGCAAGATGAATGGACAACCCTGCGGCGCCTGCGTGCCATGTCTCGTCCGTAGAGCGGCTTTGGGAGCCGACGACACGAAGGCAGCAGTAGATTTCAAAAACCGCAACGGGCGTGCGGAGCGTGATCCAGTGGTGCGCGTCCATTATGAAGCCTATTCCGGCTTTGCCCGGCGGCTGCTGGACAAGGGCTACGGGCCGCACGACTTTATGGAGGAGGTTCCCGCGGCGACAAGGACGGCTCTCAGCGGAGGTAGCACGATTACTGCCGCTTCAGCTTATGATCTCTATCGCCGCTTTGCTCGAGAATGGATCAAGGCCTTCCCTTGAACCAGATGGTCACGGACTTCAGCGAATTAAGGCGCCTCCTGACGGACGCGCCGTGCCTGAGTATCCGGCAGCCGTGGGCCCAGTTGATCCTCGTCCAACGCAAGACGGTCGAGTTGCGCCAGTGGTCGACGCGGCACCGTGGCTGGACATGGCTGCATACGGGAAAGTCCATCGACGAGATCGCATGCCAAAGATTTGGGATGTCCTCTCTCTTCGCTGGAGGTTTTATCGGTGCGTTTCGCCTCCGTGATGTTGTGGGCCTGGATGTGGAGCGCTGGGAGGCCTGGCGTTCGGCGCATCTCGATTCTGGCCCCTACCAGCCTAATTTCTTTGGTTGGGTGATTGGCCAAGTCGTGCGGTTGCAGCGTTCCATTCCCGCCCCGGGTAATCGGGGTTTGTATCAACCAGAGTCGTCAACGTTGAAGCAACTTCTCACTGACAAATTTCTCGGCGAAACTTGACCCTAGCATTGCCATATTTCTTATTATTGGCTCTGAACACCTCGCCGCCATTCGACATGCCCCAGAAGATCCCGCGGCGTCACGCATCTCGGCCATGCGGCTTTGGCAGCAACGAATATTAGTCCGGAAAATGTCGTATGCTCCCGCACACATCCACTAAGGCGCGCTCTGAGCTGAACTGCGCATAACCTGCCGCCGCAATGGCAACATTTCCGGCGATGTCTTTTATATTTTTGCTGGCGAGGTTCTTTTTAGCGAATGTTTTTCATTTTTGGGAAATTCTTCTTTTAGTTTTTCGGAGAGCGCGGAGAGCATAGCCCCCCATTACTTTTGGCGAACGGCCCCCTCAACTGACGCCTACCCGGTAGCTCGTCGAGTATTGAGGCGGTGAGCCTCGCGCGCGCGTATGGCAAGCGAAAGTGGTTAGCCAGATACCCGGAGGCTCCGGGTACGTTTGCTAGAAGTGTGCGGTTTGCTTGGCTTATTGCGCGGTTGAATCTCAGCCTAGGTAGCTGTCGTTGCTATAGGAAGCTAAACGTAGCCTAACGTGCCTCTCATAACCCGGAATTATATGCAGTAAGGTCGATACCCGAAAAGACGAACTTGCACGAATATCGCAATTCCTTGCAAGTTGTCGCCTCATAATCCGAATCGCATAATGCCCAATACGTAACAAGTTTGCGCAAGGCGAGAATACGGAAAAGGATATTGTGCACATTTAGATTGCTTCGGCTAACTACCGAACGCCGCACGGAGTCTTTGGAGTCGATATGATCGTAACAGGAAACCCTGTTTCGATCCGATCGGCTCGCTCGCAATTCATGACGGTCTGGAGACCCCACTAGTAGCGCTCAACTCCCCTACATCAAGCGCTATCGGGTGCTTAACATGGGCCGATCGGGAATAGGATCGGACGAATGGTAGAGGGCGCTCATGGGCTCGGCCGGCCACCGGCCGGTTTGGACTAGGTGACCATTCGGTTCAAAGGGCAGCATTTTTGGGATTGTCCGGACCTCTGGACCGTATCCCCCAAACATTCACGTAATAGTAGAATTCTACCGCGAATTGTCCTAAACGGCATAGGGGCCATGCCACAACCTGCACGGGGTCGCGCAGGCGATGCTTCATCGGGGGGATCAGAGCATATGTCGGAAACTGTAATCCGCCGAACTGTGGCGCCGTCCGCCGGCGTACCAGGGGGGCCCAATAATTGGTTTCGCGCCGAGTGGCTGCCCGATGGCTTCCGTTTGTTCCTAATCGGCGGTTTCGGCCTCCTTGACAACTATGCGACCTATGACGGGCTTTATCAGTTGATCGCGGCGAACATTGTTGACGGGCACCCGCCGCTGCCGGTCCACTTGCTGATTATATTTTCGTCTTCATTGCTCATTTTGGCAATCATATACGTGCTCCAACGAATGCGCACGAGTCGCAAATTCTGGCCGCGTGCTTCCTGGTTCGCGGCATATTTGGTTCTGGCCTTGTTGTCGGTCGGCATCGGATTCGGCTTCTACTGGAAATGGCTGAATTCAAGCGACGTCGAGATCCGCGGGCAGCGCGATGCTCTCATTCAGGTCGATAGCGCGTTGGACGCCGCCAATAGACAGGTCGCAACGCTCCTTAAGGCAACGGCCGCCCTTAAGATATCCTCGGTTAAAAAGGCAAAAGACGAAACAGATAACGGGCACACCTGCGATGACAAGGGAAAGGGCAATGGGCCGCGAACCGCTCTGCGCCAGAAGGACGCCGCCGATGCCGACGAGCTCAACAGGTTTGTGGCCGACAATACAGACTTCCTCGCCAAGGATACCGGGCAATTGAAGGCAGATTTGGCTTCGGTCAGTAAACTGGAACCTGAGGCGCAGGCGCGACGGACCGTCCAGCTGAATACTGAAATAAGGGAAATCGCAGATAGGTATAATGAGTTCAGATCACAGAAGAAATTAAAGGAGATGCGGAATAGAACCCAGGCCAGGCTGAACACGAAGGATTGGCCAGACACCAACGGAGCCCTATTCAAATGTCCAGATCCCGATCTTGAAAGCGACCTCAGGCGCGTCATCAATTCGATTGACGTGCTGACCGCGAGCGTACTGAACCCGCCGCAAATCAAGGAAGTCGGACAATCAAGGGCGACGCTCGAAGCGTTCAGGCGTCTCGCTGGCTCGTTTTGGAGCCTCATTCCGGCCGCCTCGTCGATCGAAGAAACGCTCGGAGTGTCGCACTGGCTTTCGCGCAACACGCCGCAGCCGGCAAGCTCCGGGCCGAACCCGCCACGCACGACTCAAGTCGAAGCTATTCCGACGCTCGAGAGCGGCGACGTCCCGGCCTTGGTCGTCGCCGCATTCGTCGATTTCTGCCTGTTCATCGTCACCCGGCGTCCGCGCGGATTGCTCGACGACGGTTCGAGGACACGCGCTTTGTCGCGGGCCTTGCGCAGGCTCGACCGCACGATCAATGCCGACATACTATTCAACGAGTACGTATTCAGCATCGGCAGATCCGATTATATCTTTGCCCCTGTTGCCGTTTCCCCTGGTTTGCCGACCGATCCCGATCGCAAACTGCGCGCGCGGGACCGCATCATGGCGCTGGCCTTTGCGACACTCGGCCGGTCGGATATAGGGCTCTTCGAGAAGGTGCGTTTTCCAGGTCGCTTCAAGGCGCGCGAGGCCATGGTGAAAAGAGGGCGCGAATATCTCAAAAATCACGATGATTTTGCGGTCTATAAGCTGTCGCGGGGGGCACTGCAGGAACTGATCGGCGCCCTGCTGCTCGATTCCGACGCGGCGGCAGCGCCGCCCGATACCGAGGTCGCGCCGACTGGGGATCGTCGTACGCGGCGGAGCGACGACGCGGGCATGCGCGACTCGCGGTCGAATGGCCCGGCCAGTCGCGCATCAAGCGATTCCGATCGCGGCGCTGCCGCGCCGGCGGGCAATTCAAATCAAGGTGCAGCAACGTCGAACGATCCAGATCGCAGGGCTGCCGCACCGCCCGATGCCAGAACTTCCTCCAACTCTTCCGGTGCCGGGAGCGGCGGACGAAGCCGACCGCCGGGTAAGCCGCCTGGCATCTGATCTGAGCCTGTCTGTTTGGCACGGTCGGCTAGTCCGCGCCACGAGCGTGGTCTTGGCGCCGGCACGGTGCTCCGGCGACGACACGAAAAGCGTATACGGTTCTCGATTCGTCGCGAAGAACGTTGAGTCTCTCGCTGAAACACGCCGGACGTCCAGATTAACAGACTGTTAACCACAGACTTCTATCTTCGCCGCAACCGCAATCTGAATTGAATTTAGTTTGCTACAATCACGAGTTGGCCGAGCGGGCACTGCTGCTGGCGCCGATCTCCAGCGCGCTCGCCGTCAAGAGGGATGCGACCGATGAATGCTCAGGACCAGATAAATCAAGCGATGCGTGTGTTCTTACAGCGGATCGACCAGGGCGAGGATGCTCAACACCTCATCACGCTATTCGCAGGCTCGCCGCAATCGCCGCTCGCGCTCGCGCTCAACGAAAACGCCGCATATCTTGCCGGCCACGATGTCGAGGTACGCGTCGTATTCGCCAGCGCGGACGGCGACGCGAAGAAGCAATTCATCGATGCGCTTCGCGCGAAATTCGCTGCCGGCGCCGTTTCCGTCCGCGCCACCAGCAGCCGAGATTATCTCGGCCATAACGAGCAGCTCGTCCTCGGAACGACCTCCTACATAACGGGGCCGACCATCGCGCAACGGACTCGTTCCGGCATGGCCGACGAGGTCGATGTGTCGAGCGCCGAAGACGAGGTAGCCATCGCCACCTTTGCCTTCGATCTGCTCTGGGATGCGGCCGGACCTGCCGTGACATCGCGGCATAAATCCGACGGCTCCGCCAGCAGGCTGATCTTGAGCCTAGTCGGTTTTGCCGAGCTATTCGGCAAGCTCTTTCACACCTTGAGCAAGCCGCTCATGCGGCAGCAGGCAAGCTGAAGACCAACGCCAAGAGTCTGACAGTCATTCGACCTTGGCGGTGCGGGCAACGACCCCTCTGGAGTCGCGAACACCCCACGCCAGATGCCCGCTGACGCGAATCCCGATCCTGTCCGCCGACATTTCGCGGTCGTTATAGGATGAGCCGATCGGCGGCAAATAGGCCATGCATTTGCCGTAGCATTCGTTATTGATGGCCGTCATCCAGGCAATTGCCTCTTCGTAGATCGCCTGGTGCGGCAGATCCTCGACGTCCAGCGTTCGAAGAAGCCCAAGCAGGCGCTCACCCACCTCGTAGACCCGCAGGGTAAATTCGTTCTCATCGCCGCCATACTGTATCGTCGTGGCGTAACTGCGCAGGCTCGCCTCTAGCCTGATGGCGGCCTCCGGACTCTTGCGCTGCCCGGTCCGCAGCAATTTCAGGAATGTGTCGTCGCGGCCCGACATGAATTTGGGCAACCCCACCTTAAAAGCGTAGTCGCGCTGATTTATTTCGTGCTGAAGCCTTAGGCGGTCGGCGGCGACATCCGCGTAATTCCGCTTTGCTTCTTCGAGTTGCTTCTGGAGCGCGTCGGACTCTCGTTTGCGGTCGCACCCCTCGTTCAACAGGTCGTTGTGCCGTCTTTGCAGGTCGCGCAACTCACGCTCGATAGGAGTGAGTTCGTCGCCTGACGCTGCGACTTGGGCCGGTTGTCCCGGAGGTCGCTTTCCGGCGCCGTTCACTGGATCGCGCGATGCCTGACGGTCTGTGGCCCTCCATAAACTGGAAAATTTATCTTTCCAGGTTGGCTCCATGGCCGCGCCTCCCGCGTCGTCGGGTTCGAGTGCTGCACTATTGCCGAATCCAAGAAGCTTCCAGACGATGATGCCGGTTGCAGACGCAGCCGCGATTGCAAGAAGAAGCGCGGTTACCCAGTAGCGCCAGCCGAGCCAAACCTCCTCGTCGTAGCTGCCCGTATCAACCGCTGTGGCTGGGCTGATGATTTGCCGGGGGTTGGGAGTAGACGTCTCTGCGACAGTCGACGCGGGCGTGGGGACAACGGCCGGTGGCGGGGGATTTGACGGGCTGGGATTCGTCGGCAGTGGGATAATGGCCTGCGGTGCGGGGCTTGGTGGCGGCGCGCCATTGTTCCGCGACGCGCCGGCGACCGATTGGTCCGGCGGCGTACCGGATAGGCTGAACTCCTGTGCCCCCGTTGCATTCGGTGCCGCAGGCGGCGGCACAATCATAGTAACGGTTTGCGGCTCAGCTGGGCCGGGTGCTGGCGCTCGCAAATCGCTGAGCTTCATCCCAACACAGCTGTAGATCTGGCCAGGATCGTGATCAGACTGGTCACAGGAAACCGCTGCGTTACAAAGCGGCGAAAACAGACGGAGATCAATTGCGCGATCTTTGTTCTGTCCAATCATACCATTGAACTGGAAACCCTCCAGAACGCGATTGACGGTCGCAGCGTCGATTTGATCCTGTCGCGTGCCGATGTCGCCCGTTGCGTTGCCCAGGATGGTCAGCGGCTTATTGATCAGTTTGACACATTTGCTCTGCAGGGCGATGTCGCTGACTCTGAACTGACCACCGCAGCCGGATAGGAGGTTTTCGCATACGTCTTGGGGGCTGGATTGCCTGAGGGGACCACTTCTTTGTCCAGGATCCGCCACCACTCCCGGGGCTAGCCCAAACGCCAGCCACGTTGCGGCGAACAATCCTGCGCACATCCTCCACATCATAGTCGCCCGGGTTTTTCGTCCTGCGTTTCCCAGCGAATTTCGAAGCGCCCCCGATCAAGCCAATGCTCTTCCCCTGAAGGCAGGGTGCGAAGCTTGAGTTCGACGTCGTTGGGCCCGACGGGTTGGCCATTCGCGGCACCGACCACCTCAAGCTTCAATTCCTCGGTGGGCAGGACAAAATCTCCGTCGCGGGTGACACGCAGCAGGCGCGCGCGGATCGGTCCTTGAGTCGCCTCGGGCCGACGGACGCGGAATTCATAGACCGGCTCCACGTCCATGCCGGGAAAACGGGCGCGCCCGATCAACGTCGTATGGGTCAGTTCGAGCACCTCGCTTTGCTCTTGATCCAATCGCAACACGACGTTGTTTGGTCCCATGACCCGCGTATCGTGTCCCATTCGGCCCCAAAAATTCCGCGCCGGTTCCTGGTGCTCGGTGACGTCGTGCAGGCGGAAGTTTCGCAGCAGCGGTTCTTGTGGCTCACCTTCGGGCGCCGCTGCCAACCGCATCGCGTCGCAGGTGACGGCGGTAAACAGCGCCGCGCCGGCCGCCGTGACCATCTTGGCGTCCGGAATGGCCAGGTCCGCCGGCGCACAGGGAAACCAGTCGCCGGCAAAGTATTTGTGCGCAAACAGGATCCGGTGCAAATGAACCGGCAGATATTGCTTCATGATCGTCTTCAATTGCGGCAGTTCGGAAGGCTTGCCGGTGACGACGACGAGGTCGCACTGAAAGGCAGCCAGTATCCGCGCATTCTTGTCGGCAATTCGCAGCGCCCATCGGTTGATGATCTTGTCGACGAGACCGTAGTCGATGCCAAAGGGATCGTCTGCCGGCAATGCGACATCGACTCTTTCTCCCTTCATTCGATCGTTGAATTCTTCGACGTACTTGCGCGACGCGCCGCTGTCGACCGGACTCCAGCGTAGCCGCTGAGCCTGGTTGCCCAGGAATTGCTGCTCGAAATCATCGAGCCAGCGATGGATCATCGGCAGGAACACCATGCGCGTGATCAGCGACAGGCGGAACTTGTCCGCTTCGTCGCGTGGCATCAGAGCATCCGAGAATCTTTGTTGCCGCACTTGGTCGTTCTTGAATGCTGCGCCGATGGTCGGCAGCAGGGCCTCCTCGATGATGTTGAGCGCCAGTTGATCGCCGGCGAAAGCCGACGAGTCATTGAAAAGCACGCGCGGCGTCAGATGCGAGCCAATGCCTTGAGTCAAGGTGTCGCGGTATTCGACGATGGACGTGTCGGTCGAGCCGCCGCCGATGTCGATGGTCATCACGCGGATCGAGTCGCTGTCGCCGCGGCGCCGCCCGAACAGCGCGATCCAATCGCGGCCGCACTGGCCCAAATGGCGGATTTCCGAATAGACCAACGCAAGTTGGGAGGCGATGCCCTCATCAAGCCGCATGTCTAGTTCTGGGTAGAGGCTGCGTCCCTGCCACTCCGGGTACGGCAGCGAATTGTCCCAGTACCGCTCCCTGCTCCAATAGAAAATGTTGCGCGCTTCGCGCCAGGCGGCCCAATACGCCTTGATTTCACCACGCGTCCAGCCCGACGGCCGGGTGATGGTCACGCTCGCCAGGCGCCGCGGGATTGTCCCCTGGAAACCGCGGCGGAACGCTTCCGAATTGATTTGCCGGGCGCCGCGCTCAAGTATGGCAAGGGCGGTCCAGATCAACGAATCGGCGCGGCTGAAGTTCGGCCGCCTCGGCTTGGCGTCGGGACGCTCTTCGAGGTCTTCCCACTCCACCGGCGGCGGTTGCGCCGTCGGGTCCTCGATATCGCGCCGCGCGTGTCGCTCCGGCAGAAAGCGCAACATCTCGCCGGCGAGCTTTCGCGGCAAGTGATGTGGATCGGGAGGCCGATCGCTTCCCGGCAACATGGTCCAGAAGGCCCCGCCCCCCGTACCCACCCGGTCGGTGTCCCAAAGGTAGCGTTTCGGCGAGCTCATATAACAGTGGCCGCCGAGCGACAGGTCGGCGTCGGCGAGCGCTTCGGCGGCTTCGGGTCCGATCAAGGCTGGCGAAAGCTCGACAAACATTTGCGGTATGCGCCGATACACCGTGCGCAAAACTTTACGTGTCGTTTCCCGGGCGCCATATCGGGCCGGCGGGGTCGTCTGTATTTCGACGTTGAATTCGTCCATGCTGACCAACTCCGGCGCGAATTGGTCGCCGGAAAATGGTGGCTCACGCAACACGAACCAGGAATCGGCGACCTGATTGGCGGGAGTCTGTTCGTGAGCCGCTACGGCGGCCTGCGGCGGCGACTTCGCGTCGGACGGGTCCCGGCGCGAAGCCACGGAGAAATTGATCTTGCCCGAGTCCTCGAGGGAATGACCGAACTGCAGCGGCCGGCAGATTTGCCTGAGACTGTCATGCGCGGCGACAGGACGTTCTTCAAGGGCAAGCACGATCGTGCGCGCATTGCCGAAATCGACGACGAGGTGAACGGGGATGACCTCGCCGGTATGGTCTGGCCAGACGATCTCGAATTCCAGTTTCGTATCGCCGATGCTTGGAAGAGACTTTTTGAGATCGAGATCCTTGCTAAGATCGATCAGGTCGCTGCGCGGCAAAAGCGCAGACCTCGTGCGGTAATACGGCGACAGATCCTCCTCGCCTTGCGCCTCTTTCTTGCGAAAGGCGGACCAGGCCGGATCATTCTGGTCGGGATGATGATTCGCGACCCATTCATAGCCGCGGCTGCGGTCGCCCAGATTTGTCTCGACTGCCAGCCAAATGCCGTAGATCTCCATTGCGGCAGGATATTTGTCGCTGAAATAGCTTCGCTTGCCGTAGCGCCAACGCAGCCAAGGACGGTCTCGGGTCGTCTGCCATTGCCTTTGGTTCTCCGCGAGCTTCACCAGTTCGGTATTATTACGCAGCAGTTTTTCGCCGACTACGCTCTCCATATCGCGGATCATGGGATCCGGCAGACCAGGCGGTAGCCCTATCGGCGTGAAGTAGTAGTGGTGACCGGTGTCCGGGAACAAATAGACGATTCTTCGACTCATGCGTTCCCCACACTTGCGGCTTTGCTATCGCCGGATCTGATCTGGCCCCACTCGGCTTGCAACCGAATGATGCCGTCGTCGCCGACCTCTTCCCACTTGTTGAAGATCCGCCGCCTGGCGATTTCCTTCAGGCGCTCGATCGTTGGAGCGATGACGGCGTCGTAGTAGGGCGAATCCTCAGGCCGTTTGCGGTCTTGCCAGCGGTTAATCTTGCCGAGGATATCCTGCCCCAGCGCATTCCCTTCGAGGACTTCTGCTTCAGGCTTTTCCGGCTGGTTGAGCAGTTCGGCGCATTTCGCCGCGAAGTAACGGCGCATGTGCAGCGCCTGGCGGTTGGTCCTGACGATGACGCAACGCAACATCCAGTCGACCACGGTGGGAACGTCGATGACCTGCCGCAAGGCGTCGAGGATGATGATTTGATTCTGATCTTCGACGCCGAATTCGGCCAAGACCTGCCGCGCGTCGGTGCGTGCCGCCCAGCGGTCCAACTGCGCCTTGACATAGGCTTCGAGCCGAAAGCGATCTTGAAGGAACTCTTCGCGCAGCGGATCGAACGCTTCGGCCTCGAACGCCAACAAGCGGCGCAGCTGCCAGCTCGTCATGCGATTGACGTCGTCTGGAAGGGGTGATTGGGCCAGGATTCCGGAAAGTCTTCCAGTCAGGTCGTTCAAGGCCTGACTGTGCCGCCGGCCGTCTTCGTCGCGAATTGGCATTGCCGATTGAATGAGACTCGTCACCCTTGCCGATATAGCGGCCGCCCGCTTGGCAATGCGTGCCGCCCGCGAAGAATCAGCAAGCTCTGACGTGAGCGACCGCAGCAGATGGCCGACGCCGCCGTCATCGTCCTCGATGACAGCGCGCCACGAATCCCGTTCTGCCGCAGTCGGGAAGCGCTGCTGCACCCAGGACTGGCTCAATATCGCATCGAGGACCTGAGCCGTTTTGGCTGCCGGCGATACTGCCGCGCCGGGGACTTCCGGATATGTGGTCACGAAAAACTGGCTGACACCTGGTTCGACCAGGGGCCCAAGCTTGGCAAGTGTTTGTTTGAGCGAGCCAAGGTTCATCCGGTAGAGGCCGGCTGCGACGTTTTCATTGATTCTTTGACCTATGAACGTGAGGCAGATCGCCAGCGGAACCGGCGGCGCTTCGCCCGACGTCGCCTCGTAATCCGGCACTACAGATCGCCAAATTGTTTCTATACCGGCAATCAGTTGGGGGGGCTGCGAAGGCTCTGAACCCGCGACATTGAGCAGCAAGAGCCCGTCAACCCGCAATTGTTCGGCATAGCGATTGATGATTGTCGCCGTCCTTCCGCGCTTGAGAATCCTGGATAATAGCTCCGAAGCGCCGGAATCCGGCGCGGTAAGGTCAAGCTTTTCTTTGTCTCGACTGCGGCCGCCCTTGGCGACGCCCGGAACGTCGAGAATCTCAATCCCGTTCAGCAAGCTCCGTGCGGCGCTTCGCTGTTCATCACTGAAAAAGCTCGCTTTCAGCGGCACGGCCAGTTCCCAAACCAGACCCTGGAACAGGCCGAAATCTTCCGCGCTTGAAAACAGACGCGAGCCGGGACCAAACCCGATCACCATTTTGCCGTTCCGGCTGGCATAGGTCGTTTGCTCAAGGATGCTTTTTTTCAGCGCGGCGATCCGCTCGGCTGAATCTGCTACGTCGCCAGCCAAGAATGCATATGTGTCGATGTCGACCAGGTGGGCCGCGAACTGCAACGAGCAAACGATCGGTTGACCATGGGCGATGCCGGTAATTCGATCGAGCTGAGATTCCAGCTTCGTGGCGATCTCGTTGAGCTTCGGCCGGTCGTCCCAAAGCAGCTTGCGTCCGGCACGTTCTGCCCCATTGCTCGAGGAACTCAGTGCCGGATCGGCGATCAGCGCGCCACGCAACTCTTGCCAGTTTTCAACCTTCAATCTGCTGAAACGCGGATACTCGTCGAGCAGCAGACGATCGACGGCGGCAACGACGTCGACGATGCGCTCTACCGCACCCTGATTCGGGCTGCCGTCGGCGTCTTGGCCCAACTGGGCACGAATAAAATCTTCATTGATGGTGACGGCGCCCACGTTGTTGGGAAGTTCCAACTGGCACTCCGTCAGGTAGCCGGCGGTGATCGCCTGCATGATCTGGCGACGGCTGGCGAGGCTGATCTCGACCGGATGGTTCGGATCCGGGATGCTCTCCGCCATGTAATAGCGCGTCACACAGCCAGACGCGTCGGTGCCTTCCTTGCGCGGATTGAAAATCGGAATATCCGGATATTTGTCTACTGCCTTGAAGCGAAAATATTCGCCGTCCTTCCACGTCAATGCCGACGCCGGCCCGTCCGTCGCGTCGAGGAAGTCCGACAGGAGCATCGACTTTCCTGATCCTGAAGGCCCCCATACCGCCAGCACCTTTCGGTTGTTGCTGCGATTAGCCTCCAACAAGGCTCGGGCGCTGTCGCGCTGTTGATATAGGCCGACCAGCCAGTCGGCCGGCAGAAGATAATGTTCCCGCTTTCGACCGTAGAGCCAATACCAGTCGATGAGTTTGTCAGTCTGGGCTAGCGTTTGTGCGAGGTCCACCATTCATGTCCCCGGTTCGCCGTCGATTTCCAGATTATTGTAGTTACTGTAGATCGCCGGAGTCATTCAGTTTAACGTCAAATTCGTCTTTGCGGCTGGCGGTCAGGGAGCGCGTGTACTCCTTGCCGGAAGGCAATCTGATGTGCACAATGTAGGGTTCGCGTCGCGCGTTGAGCTTGAATTCCGCCTGCGCGCCGGCTTGCATGCCATTGATGCCCTCGATGCTCCATTGTGTGCCATTTGGATTGCCGGAGCCGTGTGGCAAGAGTCTGAGTTGCACGTCCACCAAATCGCCGCCGACGAATTGAGATCGCTCGATCCTTACTGTGAAACGCTCAGGTTGCGGTTGGACGCCAGGCGTCGGCGATGGTTGACCGATAGATGTCGACGGCTGTCCGCCGGACGGCGTCGATTGACCACCGGGCGATGCAGACGACTGTCTGTCAGGCGGAAGCGGTTGGCCGCTTGGCGTCGTAGACGGCTGTCCGCTTGGCGTGAGCTGCTGACCGCCCGGCGATGGCTGCCCGCCGGAGGGGGTCGGTTGACCACCGGGCGATGCAGACGACTGTCTGTCAGGCGGAAGCGGTTGACCGCTTGGCGTCGTAGACGGCTGTCCGCTTGGCGAGAGCTGCTGACCGCCCGGCGATTGTTGGCCGGATGGGGTCGGTTGACCACCGGGCGATGCAGACGACTGTCTGTCAGGCGGAAGCGGTTGACCGCTTGGCGTCGTAGACGGCCGTCCGCTTGGCGAGAGTTGTTGACCGCCCGGCGATGGCTGTCCGCCGGACGGGGTCGGTTGACCACCGGGCGATGCGGACGACCGCCTGTCAGGCGGAAGCGGTTGACCGCTCGGCGTCGTAGATGGCTGTCCGCTTGGCGAGAGCTGCTGACCGCCCGGCGATGGTTGGCCGGATGGGGTCGGTTGACCACCGGGCGATGCAGACTGTCTGTCAGGCGGAAGCGGTTGGCCACTTGGCGCCGTAGACGGCCGTCCGCTTGGCGAGAGTTGTTGACCGCCCGGCAATGGCTGTCCGCCGGACGGGGTCGGTTGACCACCGGGCGATGCGGACGACTGTCTGTCAGGCGGAAGCGGTTGACCGCTCGGCGTCGTAGACGGCTGTCCGCTTGGCGAGAGTTGTTGACCGCCCGGCGATAGTTGTCCGCCAGACGGGGTCGGTTGACCACCGGGCGATACGTTGGGCGGTGGCACGTTGCCAGCGACAACTTCGTCGTGGGTTCCGCAAATCGGCAAGATATTCAGCCGGCAGAGCACAAATGCGCCGGTCAGCAGCACCAGTATTGCCAGCGCGCCGGCTCTGACACGCCAATCGCCTGCAGTTCCGGTCAGTAATGCGTACAAACGCTGGCCGTGACTTCCCAAAGCCTTGAGGATTCCAACGGCCTCCTGCGGCGCTACGAGATCGGGCTCCGGCGGCACGAAGCCGACCGCGCGTTTGCGCTCCATGCCCCAAAGCACAAGCAGGCGCTGATTGCCCGACGATCCGTAGAGGCGGTAGAACTCGGGATGCGAACGCGGGTTGGCAAGCTTGAATTCCTTTATTAGACGTCGTCTATCCGACGAGGCCCGCGGATTTTCCGCTAGCTGTGCAAATTCCTCGGTCCGTTGCTGAAGCTCTTCAAGTTGGTTCCGCGGAATGCCATGCAAGGCCGGCACGCTGCTGCCGGCGACCTCGTCGCCATGTTCATTGTACAAAAGGAACGTGACTGTCGCCGGCTGTCCTTCAGTCGCCGGCACATATTTGGCCTGCGGCAATATGCGCCCGAGCTGCGCAGGCGAACTTTCCAGTATCAGCCGTTGGAATTCGGTCGACCAGAGCAAGTCGCCGTGTTCAAAAGCGGCCAGCGGGAAATAGCCCTCCAAGGAGAAAACGAGACCCTTAGTTTCCCCGCTGTTTGCCATTTTTGACGCCTTTACTCGTGTTCAGTGGACTACCGACTGGCGACGCCCAAAAAATACCAATAGCAATCGGAGTTTACACCTGTAAATTGCAATTGCAACGCATGCCTAGCGCTCTTCATTCGGTCGGCGAGTGGTACATATTCCCAGCGGGGCCGATTGAATTTAAGCTAGAATGGCCAGCGCACATCAAGAAAGAGACTCTGTCAATTCTTTGACCAATCACTTAAGCTCTGCACAGTTGGTTTCTTGCAAAATCTTTCGGCATGAAAGAACAAAACAGGTTTGGCCCCGCTTAGAGTGTGGCGATATTTGTTGAAGCGATGTCTCATTTAGCGTTGCGTAATCAGGCAGTCTGTCGAGGATGCATATAATTGGTAGTTATAGCCGTTTGGCCTGGAGCGCCTAATCAAAGGTCGGTGCGAGGCTGGGCGACAAACTCAAAAAAATTCAGTCGCAGTGGGTGCGCGTGACCGGAATAGACGTGATGATTGTGTCGCGGCGCTAATTTGATCTATTACTGTTTTCCCTATAATTAGATGTTCCAAGAACCAACGGAAGCTGTTTTATACATTTGGGCTCGCCCCGTCCCAGTTTGTCCGGGCATGTAGCCAAATAAGAATGCTTCAATCGAGTTGGTATCAATAGGGCTCATATTCTGAATAATAAGTGCAGTGCCATTTGTGGCAAATCCAGGATAGAGATTGGTCCCAGAGACGAAAGTGCCGGCAAGATTTGCAAGTAGATTTGGCGCGTTGTCATTAGTGGCGGTCCAGGTATTGTTTGAGGGGTCGAGCGTCACTGTAGACGTGGCTCCTTCAGCGTCTGCGGCGCCGACAAGCTGCACTTGTATTTTCGCCATCGCTCTCTCCGGTTGATCGTAATCGGGCTCAGCCGCCTCAATCGTGACGGTACAGTTAGGATCGAGAGGAGGAAGAACCGTAAAGACTTTGCTCTTGGTGACGACGGAAGGCGGCATATGTGGTTGTACGCTTATTCTCAATTGCTGCAGTTCAAGCTCGTAACTGTAGGTCGGTTTATCAGCATATTTCTCATGAGGGGCGACCTCCCGGTCTGTGAACTGAAATCGCCATAAATATTGATTGCCGACAGGCTCAGGCGTGAAGGGCCCGATGATGACGCGCTCTGAATACGGAGCAGTATCGTGATCGCCGGGAAATTTCTTTGTCGGATCTGGAACAATCAGATATTTCCGAACGACGAGCTGATAGCCAAGTGTTGCAAATTCGTCCGGCTGTCGGTAGCGCGTCGTATAATTGACGAATATCGCGATAGTGGGTCGCGGGAAAACGGTCGGGACTGGTTCGAGAGCGCGGATAAATTGAGGAACAAGCGGCAGCGAGCTTATCGGCTCCGTTGCCAGCGTCCAATCGGAATATATCGCAAAATCCGGGTTGTCGAAATTTGCAACTGCGCGAAGGCGTACGCGCCACGCGTAATTTTCCCGTCGCCATTGCAGAATGTCCGCTTCTTGACCGGTCCAGTCCAGCGATCCGCCCTGAGCCGAAGGTGCGATTAGAAGACTGCCGGCCCCGGGATTGGAAAAAACCTTTGGCGGATCAGAGAAGCGCGGGAGAGTTCCAACGGCTGCCCGCGCCATCGTCGGGTTGCCCAGCCACGCCGCCACCGTTGCCCATTCGCCGTCGCCGTCCGGCCAGCCCCCAGCGATCATGCGACCCAGAATGGTCGCGAGATTCGCACCGTCGCGCGACGATAGGCGCGACGTGTTCAGTTTCGTGCACTCGAGCGCGACCTGAAGGTGCGTGTCGAAATCGAACAGCGGCGTTCCATCCGGCGTCTTGGCCATCCACCCCACTTCGATATTCCAAGGCTTTGATATTATTGATCTTATTACTGGAATCGGCGGTGCCACACTCGATGGCACGCGAAACACGACCGGACTCGCCGGCCCGAGAGAGGCATCTGTTTCATTCGCACCGGAGACCACGATCTTGCCCACGAAGCAGACGTTGTCCTCCAGGTCCTGCTCCAACATGGAAATTGAATTCTTGCCGCTAGCGCTCGCTGCCGTCGGGGTGAGTGGCGGCGCCATGTAAGAACTAACCGTTATGACCTTGGCACGGCAGCTTGCGACGCGCAGCCAGCCCGATGTCAGCTTGTTTGGAGCTTTGCCGGGCCAAGTCGTCGCGCTCAACGTGACGAGAGCATTGTTCTGCACGTCCTTCGCCTTGATCACCGCAAAGCCCGGGTTGCGCAACGCGCCTATCGCGCTCGTGCCCAATTTGGTTTCGCCGACTTCGTCGTCCGGCAAAATATCGACGGCCAAAATGGAGCCGATCGTTTGCGCGGGATCGGCCAAAAGAATTGGCGACGTGAGCGCCAACGCGCCGTCCACATTGATCGTGAATCGGGTGCCGGTGTGAACGCAGGCCCGGACGCTGGATGCATTTGCAACCGGCCCGCCAAGCGCGACACCGCCGCTCGACTTGTCCCATGTTCCGCAAATTCCCCAGCGTGTCGCGGCCGGCAGAGTACCGTCCAATGCCTCGATGTCGGCGATCACTTTGGCGCCGTCCGCCACAAAATTGTTGGGGCTGCCAAAGTCCCCGCTGTCGCACTTGAGCTGCAAGGCGGCGATAGTGCTCGGATTCTGGCTCTCGAAATTCACGTATTCATGGCGTGTGATCCGGCCCCATTGGACGGCGAGAATCGCGGCGCCACTCTTAGTGATCAAAGGATCGTCGGCGGTCCAGATATTGGGATCTTCGATCGCTACATAGCCGCGAGGAAACAGCACCGACAGCATTTGCGGGGTCGGTTGCGGTGTCGTGATATTGCTTGTGATGTACTGCTTCAGCTCGCCCGCAAGGTCGTCCGGCAGCGGAGGGTTCGTGCCCTGGCTGCGAAGCAGCAGTCCTTGCAGAAAATAACCCAGGAATTTCTGCGCATTCTTTTGCGTTCCAGAATCCGGATCGTTGATGGCGCCGACCCTGCCTATAACCAGTTCTGTCGAAATACCCTCGACCTTTGCCAGCGGTTTTGTCAGGTATGGCACAACTGATATCGGCTTGAGCGGAGTGCCGGCGAGTTTGTCATCTGCCGGACTTGTTTCCCGCAATGAACGAGCGTGTCGTCGCGTGCTCATGGGCGCACTCATTGGCGCAGGCTCGGTTGAGGGTTGATAGGCACGGTCTCGTCCTCGTCGAGCGGCTGGGACGGAATATATCCCTCGTTGGTTATTGCCGGCTGGCTGTATTCAAACCTGAGGGCTTTGATGGGCGCCGCAAGCGACCCGGCCCGGCCGCTTGCGGAGTTGGAGGCGAGATAGCGCCATGCCGGCAGCATATCGGGGTCGAGCATCGTGCCGTCGGGCTTATACGTCAGCGAAGCGAAATATGATGGATCGGGCTTGCTTGGATCCGGTTGCCCAGTCTCCTCGGCGGTGCGGGGAACCTGATAGCAGATATTCTGCGGGCGTTTGGCAACCACGACGACAATGTATTTCCATCCGGAGGTCAGCCCAATCGGCTGACCATCCGCAGATTGATAGGTCAGAGTCAGGAACGTTCCGGCTGGATTGAGATAGGAGCTGATGTCCGGCAGCGGGTACCAGCCCGCGTCCAACAACGTGTTGAACCACGCGGTAGCTCGATAGTAGGCCAAGTCGTCGCTGGGCACGGCACTCCGATCAGCGAAAGCACTATTTTTGTCCAGCCCTTTGGGCAGGTCGCCCGGGCGGCGAAACACCAGCATCTGAAATTCATTGATCCCGTAACGTGAATAATAATCGGGCGGGGGCATGTCGCGAAAATCGATATCGACCGTCAAGGTGTATTTGCCTCTGGCCAACTGCCAATGGAAGTCGCGATTCGACCCCAGACTCGGCGGGCTGGGAATCGCCGCCGACAGCATCGCGACTTCATTCGGTGCCAGCGACAGCGATGGCGGCAGTTTCAGTCCGAATGCCGACTTATTATCGCGGTTTACGGGAATCGGCGGCAGCCAGCCGCCGGCCGCCGATCGGGCGCACAGCCAGACAAATTGGGTCGGCGTCTCGACTGGCGAGAAAGACTGATGCCAGTGTATCGGCCCGAACGAGCGGACGCCGCCTGGCATGGGAGATTGCAGTATCTTCTGGCTCGTATCGACCGTCGACAATGCTGGCTGGTATTTGGCGATGATCGCACCGACATCCGGCGGAGCGGAGGTGTTGGTCAGCCATACAAAGAACGCGGGCCAGAAAGACTGTGGCGAGGCATTATCAATGGCCACCGTCAGGTGGCCGTCTCCCGCGGTGGCCTTGAAGACGGGTTGTCGAGCCGCGCTGTCGGGCTGGGAAACAAAGACGCCGTCTTCGACCAGTTTGGCGCAAGGCGGTTCGGTTTGCGGTCCGGACGCATCGTTGAAGCAATCGCGATTTGGGTCCGGATACATGCCCCATTTGCCTTGCGATACGCCGGCTCTGAACCATTCGATCTGTGCGGTAACCGTTGCATATTTTTTGCCCGGAGCCGGATTGTTGGTAAGCGTGGTGGCGTCGACTTCCCATTCAATCCCGCATAGTTCCGCCAACGCGGTATAGTTCTGCTGAACGCTGTCCTTTTGACTATAATTCGTGCTGGTGGTGCCCATCGCCAACGCGCAAGCAACGATACTCTTGCCCTGTTGGGCCTCGTCGATCTCGCGAATGACGACGCGGGCGGCCTGCGCCAAGGCGCGCGCGAATGCTTCCTGGTCCGCGATCGGCCAGTTGTCCTTTTGGGCGTGTCGGGCGCTTTCTTCTTCAAACCATCGCGAAAACTCTTCCGCTTTCGCCCTCCGGGAATCCCGTAACAGATCTTCGAGCGAGGTCTCGCGGGCCATCCTGGCATAGAGAGCTGCGGCGAATTCCCTGCTGAAGCGCTCCAATTGATCCAACAGGGGATGTCGTGGCTCCAGCTTGTCCAGGAGTGCCTTCATGATCTGCAGTAGCCTGCCAGTCGCGCGCGCGACGACGGCGCCGGTATCGACCTGCTGGCAGCCTTCCAAAAAACTCTGGACCGTCTTCTTGTCATGCCTGATACGCGCTTGAGGGTCATTCAGCGGGACAAGTGAAATGACGTCGGGCGGATTGCTGGCGTTCGTAATTGACATTTCTTCCAGCGCGTTGGACAGGGGAATGGAGCTGGCCAATCCGTTGGCGTTGAGACGAAATTCGAATCCCGAAGCGCCTTGCGGCATCACCGTCCAGTATTTGACCGCGCCGCCACTCGGCTGCCAGGTGTTCAAGGCATCAATCAAGCTTTGCAGGGTCGTACCGAGGTTCACAAGGGCCGGCACCTGGATGGTCACGTCCGGGGGCCAGGACGGCGGGCACAAGCCGCTCGGCGGCGCCGATATTTTGACGCCGTAAGTTGCCCCAGCTTCGTACTTTACCAACTCGACTCGCGGAATTTTCTCCGACGTATCAAGATAGATCGTCTTTTGCGGCGCCACAGTGAACGGCCCGATAAGCGGCGGATTGAATGAAATCGTGAATTGATCGTCTGCCGACGGCAGCTGAAAATCATCGAGCATCGGTTGGTAGTAGGCGGCGCCATCGCGCACAACAGCCCACCGCAGGCGAAACAAATTGGCGGCGGCAGACAGGGCTTTGGCGCCGGCATGAAGAACCTGTTCGTTGCCGCCAACTTGATAACATCCGAGTCGTACGACGTGGCTGCCTGCCATGGGTGATCTCACCGAAAATCCCTACGCAATAGTTCGATCAGCGCGTCACCGGTCCGTTGCTCGCGCAGGAGCCCATCGGCCACATCAGTGGCGATGGAGGATGACGGAGGCCACTGGTAATTTGTTTGATAAGGAGCATCCATGCTGTAATGGAAGCTGACGCTGCCGCCCACGCAGGTACACGGCGTCGGACACACGTCATAGCCGGCGGTGAACCATGCGCCGTAATATGCGTGAGCCATCTTGGATCCGATAACCAGCGTGAATTGCACGCCGGTATCGAGCCAGACCCGCAACACATCCCAGCGAATGCCGGCGATGACCAGTCCTCCGGCCGCTTCGATGTGCAAGTCTATGGTTCCGGTGTGCACAAGAACCGTTTCCGACCCGGTCAGAACTCCGGTGGTGACCGTGCCGCCGATCATGATTTCGCCGCGGACGTAAGCGCCAAACATGCCGCCGTCGGCGCCGATGGTTTCTTGATAACCCACGCGGAGCGCAACGCCGGTGTTGACGCCGCCTTTGCCAACTTCAAACATGACGCCGCCGTCGACGGCGTTGATGGGAATGACAATAGGGGGTTCCCACCGCAGTTTGACGGCCCTACCCCAATCGTTGTCAAAGGGGTAGCCCCAGCTCACCATCAAGTTCGTCGGACTAAAGAGCGCTGACACCGTGCCCGCATCCATTTCATATGGACCGAAGGTAAGATTCATCAGGGTCAGGCTTGCAGCAACCTCCCGATTACGCCAATCAATTCCCAAATCGAGATTGGTGAAATTGATCCCCATCATTTTCAACGGAACGAGCGCGCGAAACAGTCCGCTGTCGCTCAGGACAAACGCGCCCGGACCGCCGCTGAGAAACGCCGTCGGCAATCCGATATCGAGATTTTTGAACCAAAGCGCGGCAAACCACGGAAACTCGCCCGAGTATTGCCAAGTGTGGGGGCTATCGAGAAGGGATTCGAGTCTCGCGATATCGCCGCTAATCAACGTCTCGCGCAAGCCGTCGAAGGTAACATTGTGTCCGATTAATATGCCGAAATCCTTCGCGCCGACAGGTCCTAATTTGAATCCTCGATCATTTTCAACGTAGCTGAATCCAAGATACCAGAACTTGTCTCTGCTCCACGTCGTGTCGCCAAACAAAAACGCGCCCTTGGCCGTAAACGGCGTCGCATCGCTCCATTTGCTCGCGACAGAGATATCGGCGCCTATGACCTTGTTCGTAAGCTGCGCATTGGAGAAGGCGACCGTAAAGAAATCGAATAGATCAAAAGAAATGCCGTCAATGCCGTCGACCTTCAAATCGAAGTCAATTGCGCCCGGGGTAACCGTTAATTGCATATTCAAGAGAAAGTTTGGGTTACTGCCAAAGCCAGGGCTTGGCGTCGCATACTGCAAGCCGCCGTTGAACGTCAGGATGCGATTTGTCTTGTCGTGTTTAATGTTTGAATGGAAATAAAGGCCATACAGCTGGTAACGGAAGCCGAATGGATAGAGCGTCACCTCGGTGTCGAGCTTAAGGTCCGGCATACTCCACGAATTGAACGGGTTGTCGAAATCGAACGCCATATTGCGAAACGACACCGCAGGGATCGGCCCATTGAACGTGGCCATGGTCTGCGACGTTGCAAACCTCATGGTCGCATTGATTCTTATGGTCGTGCTGGAGCCGGTGCCCGTCACCAATTCGATGTCGGAGAACACAATATCAACGAGCGCGTCGAACACCGAGAACTCCGCGCCGATGGCGCCCGACTTGAAAACGATGCTGCCACCGTTGCCGGATTTCTCGAACCGGCCCATGAAGGGCAGCCACACATCGCTGGTGAAGGAGAAGAACGGCAAACACCAGCTGAACTCGATCAAGAGGGTTTGAATCTGGCTGCGATGAATAACCAGCGTGAATCCGGTAAGCTGCAGTTGATCATCGCCCTTCTGGCCCTTGAAGACGCAGACTGCCGTAACGCCCTGGCCGTCCCAACCGACGTAGTCATATTGCAGCTGCGCTATCAGCGCCGACAGTGACTGCGGCAGACCGGGCGGCGGGACAACCGAGCCTCTTGCGGTGGCAAAGCCCGCCCAGTTTTGGTCGAGCGGACTGACAACTTGACTGGCGCGTTGGGCCGCCTGCGTGCTCGGGAAAGCAAGATCGAGCTGTCGATCAACATCGGGGGTTGATGTCGCGGGAAACCAGTAACTGTCCGGCAGCGGACCTTCGACCTCACTGGCGGCGGTCAAAATCTGGAATTGCCTCGTTGCCCCTTGGTTACGCTCCTGCAGGGCGCGTTGGCCGCCTGCTTCGTTTTTGATCGCTTGAAATATCGCGATGACGCGCTCCGCCGGCGATGCAGAGAACGCGACGCTCCAGCCGTAGGGCAACGACATCTGCAGTTTACCGGACACGGATGCCCGCGAGACCGACATCGACGTGTTGTTCGTCAAAAACGATTGATAGTCCGAACTGTAAGAACCGTTTTGCGTCAGACCACTGTCCCAGACCCGGCGCAAAGCCTGGTCGGCCTTGACCTGCCCGTGAAAGTCTTCCTTCCACCTGACCGTCGGAGAACTGCCGGTTCCGGATAATCGGGAGGCGGCGTCAGCGGGGATGGGCGGAAAAATCATCGTCGCGTCGATTTGCGTATAGCCGGACGAAAGCTGATGCGCCGCGAATGAATATGTGGCCTTGGTCCCGTCGGTGAATTGTATTTGTGAGTTTTCCGGCTGCAGCGTTCCGACGGCTGCATTCGCAGCGCTAAATCCGGTAAACAGATCACTCGCAGGTTGCTGATCGGCCCAGCTGAAAGGCACCATTACGGGGCCCGGTGTCGTCGGCTGATAGACCTCGGTTCTGGGATCCAATCCATCCGGTTCGCCGGTAACGACGCCGACGGCGTCCCCCTTCAGCGGCGATTTGCGGATTTGCGCGATGGGAAATCGCCAGCCCGACCATTGTTCGCCCGGTCCGGCGTCGCTGCGAAAGGCGACCAAAAGCTCGTCGACCGGCCAAATATTGGGCGATTGACCGATGACGAGAGTAACGTCGCCGAATGCCAGTCCGCGAATACCGCCTTCGTCCTCAGGCGGGTCTATTGTCGTCGTATATGCCCTCAGCAGTGCGCTGATCGGCTTGCGACGCGCTGATGCGGAGCCGGAAAACAGCAGGCGGAAATTGTCAATTTCATCGCATTTGATCGCGGGACTGAATAATCGAATACCCGCATTCGACCGGTCGTAAAGAAATCGTGGCCGTACCTCGCCGCCAAACTCAACGCCTGACGACCATGTCGCCGTTTCGTCTATTTGCATCCATATGTGCGCGACCAAAGCGCGCAGCGACACAAATGGCTCGCCTCTAAATCGATTCGGATAGAATGCGGACGGAATGTCCTCCAATGTCGGGACGGGACTAATCTTTGTCGATTGAGACGGATCGTAGAGGGCCCAATGAACGGCTTCCACGAACAAACCGTTTGGAGCAACGGTCATTTCGATGCCGTACATCAGCAACGGCTGTCTATCCGATTCCTCCGGAGACCCGATATTGTCGAGTTGATTGATAACGATCTCGCCACAGTTGACGTCGGCGGGCTGTTCCGTCGCCCCCATGGAGAGTTGAATGCCGCTGCCGGCCGTGCCGGCAATTCGGAAATCGGCGTTGGCCTGCGGTGGCGGCGTGTAGATAATTCCGTCCGCTAGGCACCATAGCGATGCATTATCTGACCTGAAATCGAGAAAGCAGGCGGCTTGCCAGCTGCCGAAATTGTCGGATGGAACAAGCAACAACTGAGACGCACCGGACCGCGGGCTGATCCGATATCCAACGCCCGAGAAGTCATCCTTTCCGATATGGACACTGAGGCTATCTCCGTCGGGCAAGACATTTCCGCCGATTGTTGCACTCATGCCGAAGCATTCGACTCCGGTTGGTGAGAGCGCGGCGAGCTTCAGCAAATATGCATAACGACCGTTGCTTCCGCCGATCTGAACATCGGAGAATGCGAAAAGATCCGGCGTCGGATTGGCGACCCTATAGCCCGCTCCATCGGGGACAACCGCGAATGTTGCAGCTGGATCTTGAAATTGAATTTTGAGGGTGCGTACGACGCCGTCGAAGGCCAGATCGATCGTACCGGCATCTACCGATAGTGCAGTAGCAATTCCGTTCTGAACTTGAATCTGAGGACTATCAATACGAAACGGACCGTACCACAAAAACGAAACTGCTTGACCCGCCACGACAGCCCCCTTTGCGACCCCTGGA
>Ga0307476_10000144_pt1 | contig 69703 bp, 64 predicted proteins | sample atmos_gasesECM2C_2_FD_203314 | JGI IMG/M metagenome (GOLD analysis project Ga0307476, IMG submission 203314) | Hardwood forest soil microbial communities from Morgan-Monroe State Forest, Indiana, United States - atmos_gasesECM2C_05 | ecosystem: Environmental > Terrestrial > Soil > Temperate... | reverse complement strand
GGCCGGTTGTTTCAAACCCAAAATTGCCCTTAACTCCGGCATTGGTGCAGGTCGGGGAGCCCTGCCTCACGGCGAATCCCTCCGAAAAAGTGTGAAGAGCCAAAAACCCGGTTGACGTAACCACCAAGGAGAAGGGGCTGGCTCCCGCGGGGTTACCCGTGCCGGTGCAGTTCGAGGCGACTTCGTATGTTCCGGTGACGGGTGCGGTGACGATCACGCCATCATGGGATGCTGTGTTCTCTCCGGCAAACGTGCCTGTGGTTGGGTCAAACGTGAGCTGGGTTACGGCGGCGGAGGCAGGGGCGCCGGTGCTATCCGTGCTGTCGTGCAGAAACCCGTAGGTGCCACTCAGTGAGGCGTTGGAACAAGTCGCCGCCCAGGCAGCGGAACTGAGTGCAAAGGTGGCAAGAACAATCATTCGAGCGATGCGAAGCGTTTTGGAAATCATGGTTCTCTCCTCTTTCCTGTTTTTTTCTTGCTTCAGAGCCGGCCCCTTTATGTGCCTATTGTCCCTATGAGCGTCAACGTACCAGTGGCGCTATCAATGCTGTACATGGAGACGCTGTTCGAGCCGGAATTCGTCACGTAGGCGAACTTTCCGGACGGATGGATCGCTATCGAGGTAGGAGACAGCTCCGTGGCTATCGTTCCTGTGGGCGTTAAGACCCCGGTCGTGTCGTCGATGGTGTACATCGAGACGCTACCGTCAGCGTCATTCCCCGTCCAATTTGCCACGTAGGCGAACTTACCCTCAGGATCCACAGCTACGGAATAAGGGTTTGTTCCTGCGGCGATCGACCCTATAAATGTTAGGGCCCCAGTCGTGGCGTCGATGGTGTACATGGAGACGTTGTTCGAGTTGAAATTCGCTACGTAGGCGAACTTACTCGCAGGATCCACGGCCACGGAGTCAGGGCTTGTTCCTGCAGCAATGGTCCCAATGGACGCTAAGGCCCCAGTCGTGGCGTCGATGGTGTACATGGAGACGTCGTTCGAGCCAAAATTCGCTACATACGCGAACTTGCCCGCAGGATCGACGGCCACGGAGTCGGGACCTGCTCCTGCGGCGATCATCCCAGTGGACGTCAAGGCCCCGGTAGTGCTGTTGATGGTGTACATCGAGACGCTGGAATCACCGCCGAAGCTGCCCGCCGGGAAAGCTCCCCCATCCGCCGCATAAGCGAACTTGCCGGATGGATCCACCGCCACCGAATTGAAAAACTCCGGAGTTCCGTTTACCCCAGTTCCGGTTATCCCTCCTGTGGTGGACGTCAAGGCCCCGGTCGTGGGATTGATGGTGTACGCTACGACGCTGCCAAAATCGATGTCCCACACATCCCCTGAACTTGCCACATAGGCGAACTTGCCAGAAGGATCTATGGTCACGGAGTCGGTAAATTCGTCATTGGTAGGCACAGGTGGTCCTATGAACGCTAGGGCCCCGGTGGTGGGGTTGATCGTGTACATGGACGCGTCGCCACCGCAGCCCCCACTCGCCACGTAAGCGAACTTTCCCGCAGGGTCGACAGCGATTGATTGCGGAGCAACAGCTCCTGAGTTTATGGTGAAGGTCAACGCGTTCGAGCTGCCCCCGCCGGGTCCAGGATTGAAGACTGTGACCGCGGCCGTCCCGGCTGAAGCAACGTCACTCGCCGAAATCTGAGCAAGGAGTCCGTTAATGGCATCCATGGTGGTCGGCCGGGCGCTGCCGTTCCAGCGCACGACTGAACTGGCCGCAAAATTTGTCCCAACTACCTGCAACTGAACGGGCTCTGCTGCAGGAGCACAGTTTGGAAAGAGAACCTGGATCGTCGGAACGGGGGGATTAGGTCCGGTGGATGTAGGCTGATTGATCGATGACGGACCGGTGCCGCCTCCGCATCCGGCAAGGAGCAAAAGGCTCACAAAACTCCCAACGGCGACCTTTCTCACCAGCACTGCTTCGCTTTTCATGGCGCCCTTTCGTTCTCCTTAACCACTTCCACATCACCGACCGTCGGCGCAGGCCTGCGTCGGGCGACATTGGCGCGAAGCCGCTTGAGACACAATGGTCGGAGTATGGTTTGTAGGTGTTTTTGTTCTGATCGTGCAACTCTCTGAATGCGGACGAGTTGCAGGCACTCCCTCATATTCCTTAGGTCGAGAGGCAGTGGTGATAAACTACTGGCCACTTGGGGGGGCGCCTGCAATGGAGGCTACCGACCGAACCCGCAGGGTGCGATTCGACGCCTTTGAAGTGGACATGCATTCGGGTGAAGTGCGCAAGCACGGCATCCGACTAAAGCTTCATCGCCAGCCCTTCCAGGTACTCACGCTTTTGCTCGAGCATCCCGGGGACCTGGTTACGCGCGGGGAGCTTCGCAAGAAACTCTGGCCCGGCGACACTTTTGTTGACTTCGATACCGGTCTGAACAGCGCCATCAAAAAGCCGCGTGACGCGCTGTGCGATTCAGCCGAGGAACCCCGCTACATCGAGACTCTGCCCCGCCGCGGCTACCGGTTCATCGCTCCAGTCGAAAAAGGAAACTTAACCGCACCCGCCGCTGTCCATGAAAACCTCGCGGTTGTTCCCTTACCAACGCCACTCTCATCGACCAAGCGCTGGAGTGTTCTTGGGGCTGCTGCTTTCGTCCGTTTTCTTGTTGTCGCCGCAGTTTCATGGCGCGTCTTGTTCGCCCGGCCTTGGCTGAGCGACCTGGAAGGATGCGGACCCCAAGATCCCCATCCTGAAGCAAGCCAAGGCGGAGTATGCGAAGTTCCATTAGCAGCTGGCGATATTCCAACAATGCCTGACCTTCGTCTATCTAGCCCGGAATTTCCTTTTTGGCCCCAAAAACGGCTGCCCTTGTCCGCTCAAATTCAACCGCGGAATGCCGCTCTGGGCAGGGATTTCCGCCGTGAAATTGGTTTGCCGGGACACCGGCCAAGGCTCACGTAAGCAGCGGGGCCGCGAATCGTCGCGAGAAAATCCCCACTTCTCGCAAAGGACGCCAGGAATGGGGCAACCGGTCCTAGCGTGGCAGAGGTTCAGTTTTTGCCCGAAGGATTCTTTTCCTCCGCGAGGTACATGTCGGATACGTGTTCGGCGATTGCGCCGGGCTTAGCTTCGGCTAGATTTGCCAGCACTACGACCGTCAGTTGATCGTTTACATAACGCGCGATTGCGGTCTTGAATCCTTGCCACGCGCCGGTGTGGCCGACTACATGGTGTCCGTGGCGTTCCTCCATTTCCCAGCCGAAGCCATAGCCGGCCTTGTTGGGTTGGCCGTTTTTCAGCTTTGCAGGAGTCCACATTTCGTCGAGGCTTGAGCGTTTCAGCAGCTTCTCCGTGTATAGCGCGGCGTCCCACTTCGCGAGATCGACGATGGAGAAATAGAGGCTGCCGTCGGCTGTGGTGTTAACCTTCGGCGCGACCCACTCCTGGTTTTTCAGTTCGCCCTTGACCAGGCGGTAGCCGGCGGCGCGATTGGGAATAATATCGGCTTCGCTGATGATGCGCGTGGTTTGCATGTCGAGCGGGTGGAAGATTCTTTGTTGCAGAAAGTCTCCGTAGAATTCCCCGGTCACGCGGTGAATCAGGATGCCAAGGGTCAGAAATCCCAGATTGCTGTAGTCCCACTTTGTGCCCGGAGGGTAGGCCAGCGGGATGCTCTCAACCAGCTTCAGCAGCTCTGCTTCCGTCCAGTCCTTGCGAAAATTGAACTTCGCAGGATAGTCGCCAAAGCCTGCGGTATGGCTTAGCAGTTCGCGCACTGTTACTTCTTTCCACGTGGCGGGCGCGTCCGGGAAATATTTTGTTAACGGATCGTCCAGGCCTACTTTGGCCTCCTCGACCAGCATCATGACCGCGGTCGCGGTGAACTGCTTACCCACTGAGCCGGACTGGAAGACGGTCTCTGGCTTTACCGGAACTTGCAGTTCGACATTCGACAGGCCGAATCCCTCGGCCTGCACGATCTTGCCCGCGCGTGAGACCAGGAGCGCCACGCCGGGAATATGCTGGCGCTCCATTTCGCTGCGCACGTAATTGGAGACTGTACTCGAGACATCAGTGGAAGCAGACGCGGCCTGGCTTCGCGCAGTCGACGGAGCGATGAACGAAAAAGCTAATAGCGTGATCAGAGCAGCTCGGAAAATTGTGTGACAAAGGGGGTGACGGCGGAAGGTTTTGGTCATGGGTGGATGGGAATCGCGGTTGCCGAAAAGGAATGGAGGCGCGGGTCGGAATCGAACCGACGCATAAAGGTTTTGCAGACCTCTCCCTTACCACTTGGGTACCGCGCCCCTGCTCAATACGTTAGCGTTCCGTGCGAAAAAAGTCCATTCGCGGGGGAGACCTTACGGGGAAGAAAGAAAATGGAGCGGGAGACGAGGGTCGAACTCGCGACTTCAACCTTGGCAAGGTTGCGCTCTACCACTGAGCTACTCCCGCCCTGCGAAGCTGATTATAAATGAGGCGTTGCGGTGCGGCAACGGAGGCCGCGGGACCGCTGGGTCCGCAGCTTTAGTGCACCGGGCTTTAGTGCACTGACCATTGCGGATCTTCCTCGGGCTTCACGACGTGGCCGTCGCGCATGTGGATGATGCGGTCGCCGTACTTGGCGGCCTCAGGATTGTGCGTGATCATGAGCACGGTCTGGCGCAGTTCCTGATTGGACTGGCGCAACATCTTCAGAACGATGTTGGAGTTCTCGGTGTCAAGATTTCCTGTGGGTTCGTCGGCTAATACTACTGCGGGTTTGTTGATGAGGGCGCGCGCGAGAGCCACGCGCTGTTGCTCGCCGCCGGAAAGCTCGGAGGGGCGGTGGTTCAGACGCTTGCTCAGTCCTAATAAATCGCAGATGCGGAGGAAGAAGGCGGGATCGCGGTCGCCGTTGCCGGAGATTTCCTGCGCAATGGCGATGTTGGAACGGGCGTCGAGCGTGGGCAGCAGGTTGAACTTCTGAAAGACGAACCCGATTTTGCGCTTGCGCATACGGGTGCGCTCGGCATCGGAGAGCGTAGCAAAGTCATCGCCATCGAGGATGACCTTGCCGGAATCCGCGCGGGTGAGTCCACCGAGCAGGTAGAACAGTGTGGACTTGCCGCTGCCGGAGGGGCCGACTACGGTGACAAATTCTCCTTTTTGCACGCTGAAGGAGATGCCGCGGAGCGCGGGCACATCGATCTTTCCCACGCGATAAGTTTTGTGCAGATCAATGGCTTCAATGAATGCGCCCATGCCTGAGTTGATCTTACACGACGGAAAGCGAGTGCAACGGACGGGCGCGCTAGTGTCTCAGCATGCTGGGCGCGACGAACGGGACGCTGCGCTTCGCGCCGGCTTGGACAGTCGAGGCGGCTGTCTCCACTCAGGCCGCGCCTTGGCGATGTGCGAATTGCGGTGAGCGCTCCTGCATGCGCTTGGGACCACGCTTGCGCACTAGAAGCAGACGGATTCGTTCCAGCAGATCGGCGGGCGCATACATTCCCCGGGCGAGGAAAACATCGGCTTGCGATTCGTGGTCGTAGACACGGACCTTGCTCGAAATGAGGATGGCCGGGGTGTGCGGTGACAAATTCTTGATGGCTGCGATCAACTGGGGGCCGTCGAGGCCAGGCATGGCCATGTCGGTGACCACGAGATCGACGCCACCCGCTTTGAACCGCTCGAGGGCTTCTTCGCCGCGGGAGTAGCTAGCCACGCGGTAGCCGCGGGTCTCGAGCATGATCTTGCGATAGGAAAGGGACTGTTCGTTGTCGTCAACACAAAGGATCGTGCGCTTGGGTTTCATCCACCGCCTGCATCCGCGTGACTGCCGTTTATGACCGGAAGTCAAGCGAATGTTTCTCTGTTCGTGAAGGATTGAAGGCGAACTGATGCTAACGGCAAGCGACGCGCGGTGTAAAGTGGCGTCGAAGCAAATGGCAGGTTTTTGCCATTGACTTTTTGGCCTCTTCGGAAAGGCTCGATTCTGCGCCGCTTGCGGGCGGTTGACTAAAGGAAAACTTCGCCGCGCAAAATTTCAATCGCGTTCCCACCGACGCGCACGTTAACTACCCGGTTATCGCTGCGTGAGGTGCGCACAAAAATGCGGCTGGGGCGTTTCATCTCTACGCCCTGTTCGATGAGGACTCGTTCGTCGGGTTTTGCCACGCCGTGTGCCACCATCCAGGCCGCAGTGCAACCTGCGGCTGAGCCGGTCGCCGGGTCTTCGCCGTTGTAAAAGAGCATGCGGGCGTGGAGGCGCGCCTCGCGATCCACGGTCTCGCGAGTGACGAAATAAAAAAACCTACCTCCGGTGTGCGCCAGATACTCGGTGCCGCGTTTCAAGTCGATCTGCAAATTCCGCATCACCGCCAGCGACTTCAGCGGGGTCACGGTGTAGGGAAGTCCCGTCGAGACGGTTTCAATGGGCAGAGAATCGTCGAAATCTTCGACGCGCAGTCCGGTGGCTTGCGCAATTGCTTCGTGCTCGTGCTGCATTCCGAAGGTTGGCTCGATTTGCGTCATCTCGCCGAACGCGGGCTTGCCGGCGCCGTCTTCGAAACTGACCGGCACTCTGCCGACATTCAATTCAAGTACGACCTGCTGCGCGCCGGTCTGGCCACGCTGAGCAAATGCCGTTCCCAGCGTGGGATGACCGGCGAACGGCAGCTCTTCCTGTACGGTGAAGATGCGCACGCGAACGCCACGCTCGCGCTCGATGGCGGGATCGCGCGGCAGGATGAATGTGGTCTCCGAGAGGTTCATTTCCCGGGCGATGGCCTGCATCTCGGCGTCAGTCAATCCCCGGCCGTCGAGAAATACAGCCAGCGAATTGCCCTCGAGCGGACGCGAAGAAAAGACGTCCCACTGCACCATCGCCAGACGCCGTACTGGTTGGCTCATGAAATGTCTCCGAGAGAAGTTGACGCCACGGCTGTAAGAACAGGAGATGCTGGCGGCTGCTTTCGCGATGCAGGAAAACTCCCCGGACGGCGGCTCTACTGGCGGCCTCGCGGTTGACAGGGTGAGTGCTGGCTTCTATTCTTGTTAGGTGTTTTGCCCTTCCAACGCCGGCGGAATGTGTTGTTGCATCTGTTCGCCGCCGTGTGGGTAGGGAGCAAGCTAGATTTCTTCCCACCCACCCGGCGAAACGGGTGGGTTTCGTTTTCATCTGACACTCACTTGAATCGCAAGCCGCGGCGGCCAACTTTTGCAGCTTCGAACGAATGAATTCATGAGGAGAGCAATATGAGCACAGTGACCGAAATCGAAACCCCAAGAATCCCCCGCATTAATGACACGGCCCCGAATTTCACGGCTGAGACCACGCAAGGAGCCATCAACTTTCACGAATGGATCGGCGACGGCTGGGCGATTTTATTTTCCCACCCTAAAGACTTCACGCCGGTGTGCACCACAGAGCTGGGCTATATGGCAGGTCTGCAGCCCGAATTCGCCAAACGCAACACCAAGATCATTGGGCTGAGCGTCGACCCGGTTAGCAGTCACGGCAAGTGGGCCGCCGATATTGAAGAGACCCAAGGACACAAGGTGAACTACCCGATGATCGGCGATCCGGAACTGAAGATCGCCAAACTCTACGGCATGTTGCCTGCCGAAAGCGGAAATACGTCCGAGGGCCGCACGGCGGCCGACAATGCCACGGTGCGCACCGTATTTGTGGTTGGTCCGGACAAGAAAATCAAGCTGCAGCTCAGTTACCCGATGAGTACAGGCCGCAACTTCGACGAGATATTGCGAGTCATCGATTCGATACAGCTCACGGCCAAACATAAAGTCTCCACGCCGGTGAATTGGAAGCCGGGCGATGACGTCATCATCAGCGGCAATGTCTCGAATGAAGAAGCGCAGAAACAATATCCTGCAGGCTGGAAGTCGCCCAAGCCCTATATAAGGATCGTGCCCCAGCCGAAGTAGAGAGGGCAGACCATCTGGAAGCGCATGTGGTCCGGTGATCATCCCGGTCTTCAAAACCGGCGGGCGGCAGGTTCCCTGTCGCCGGTGGGTTCGACCCCCACTCGCTTCCGCCATTTCGTTTCGAGTGACTGACGATTGGAGTGAATCATCATGAAGATTGCAAACGACGTTACGGAACTGATCGGGGGCACTCCGCTAGTAAGGCTGAACAAGGTCACGGAGGGCTGTGTGGCTGAGGTAGTCGCGAAGCTGGAAAGCCAGAATCCGGTGGGCAGCGTGAAGGACCGTATCGGCGTCAGCATGATCACGGAGGCAGAGCGCGCCGGGAAGATTCAGCCGGGGAAAACCGTGCTGATCGAGCCCACGAGCGGCAATACTGGAATCGGCCTGGCTTTTGTGGCAGCGGTCAAAGGGTACAGGCTGATCCTGACAATGCCGGAGACGATGAGCCTGGAGCGGCGCGTGCTGCTGCTGGCCTTCGGCGCCGAAATCGTTCTTACGCCGGGGCCAAACGGCATGAAGGGAGCCATTGCCAAGGCACAAGAGCTGCTGGCGAGCACTCCCAAGAGTTACATGTTGCAGCAGTTCGACAACGCAGCCAATCCCAAGATTCATTTCGAGACGACCGGCCCCGAGATTTGGAATGACACCGACGGGCGTGTGGACTTCCTCGTCTCGGGCGTGGGTACCGGCGGAACCATCACCGGCGTCTCGGAGTACATCAAGCCCAGGAAGCCTTCTTTCAAAGCTATCGCCGTGGAGCCGGCCGATAGTCCTGTACTCTCTGGCGGGAAACCCGCGCCGCATAAAATTCAGGGGATCGGCGCCGGTTTTGTTCCCAGCATCCTGCGGCGGGATTACATCGATGAGGTGATTACCGTCACCAACGATGACGCGGTTCGCATGGCGCGGCGGCTTCCGCTGGAGGAAGGTCTTTTCGTGGGGATTTCTTCCGGAGCTGCGGTGGTGGCTGCATTGCAAGTGGCGCGCCGTAAAGAGAATGCAGGGAAGCTGATCGTGGTGGTTCTGCCCTCATTCGGAGAACGCTATTTGAGCACCATCCTTTTTGAGGAGCTTCGCAACCGGGCGCAGCAGATACCTACATCTCCGCTTCCGGCTTGATGCGGGCGGCAGGCCGGGCCTCCGCGTGAAATCTCTGTAGAGTGGAAATCTCTGTGGAAATCTGGCTGAAAGGGGCTGCTTTTCGGGCTTTCCTCAGGACCTGCAGGTGTATGATGATTTTCCTGTAAGCCAGCCAGATTCCAAGTGCAGACGGGCAGCTTCAACTGCCGCCCTTCTGACTGTTGTGGGCTCGCAAATCTACCGGCGCTTGTCCGGTATGTTCTCCAGTCTGAGCCATGGGCTTGCGGAATGTTGAGGTCAGGCAGGTAAGCGGCGCAGGCGGGCTGTACCGTAAGGAAGGCAAGGTTATTTTATGTCGATAAACGAATCATCCAAGGACGAGCCGTTGTTCGCGGCAATTGAGAAGAAGACGTACGAGAAGCCAGGATTTCGCTACGAACAGATCTTCGTAACTTCGGCATTAACATGCGGCAAAATGACCGACGGCACGCAAAGCCAGTGCATGATGAATCCGAAAGTGTCATGAGGCAGGTGGGCAGCGCTTCGGCGGATGCCGCCGCCGTGAAGTGTGACCTCGCAGGTGAGGTTCTGCGCTCGTTCGGCAACCTTCGATTTGAAGCTACGGGCTGGAGCATGCTGCCAAGTATGTGGCCCGGCGATACGCTAATGGTCGAGCGCGTGAGCGGGGGCCAAGTCCGGATCGGAGATGTTGTGCTGGTGGGGCGCGACGGCAGGCTTTGTGCCCATCGGGTTGTCTCCAGGTCAGAGGATAAGGAAAATCCGCTGTGGGTTACTCAGGGCGACGCCATGCCCGCCCCGGATCGACCGGTCAACCAGAGTGAGTTGCTGGGCCGGGTTTCTTACCTGATCCGCGCGGGCAGGTTAATCGCAGTGCGCCCCGAGTTGAGTGTGGTGGAACGCCTCACTGCGAAAATTGTCGGGCGCTCGGTGCCCGCGGCGCGCGCCCTGATTTATCTTCACCGCGTAAGTCGCCGCATGAATCGCCGCGGGATTCAGACTTCTGCGAGATCAGCTCCACACAAGTCATCCGCGGAGAAATCGGTGCTTCTGTGCCAGGGCTAGCCGTGCAAGTCGAGCGCTACAGCGTGGTGATTGCGATCGGCGGTGTCCCCGTCCGGGTGAACACGACCGATGCGGGTTTTCTCGCAATGCTGCAGGAGCGCTATGCAGGTTTTGTGAGTGAGCAACCGGGAGCTGAGTTCACTTTTGACGTGGAGCTGACCCCGCCTGCGTTTGCCGATCCGGACGTCGACGTGCGCGTCACTCTGCACGCCGGCCGATGGTTTATGGAGCGCGGAGATTTTCAGGCCGAGTGGGACCCTGGCACGCGCACCGGCCGCATTCGCCAGTCCGCGAACCCATATTCGATCGACGCCGTCCTGCGCATCGTTCATACCCTCGTTCTTGCCCGGCAGGGTGGATTTCTTTTGCACTCGGCCAGCGCGATTCGCAACGGCAAGGCGTTCTTGTTTGCCGGAGTTTCAGGTGCGGGCAAGACGACGATTTCACGCCTCGCACCCGCCGATGCCACTCTGCTCACCGATGAGATCTCGTACGTTCGCAAGCTGGGGCCGGATTACATTGCGTTTGGTACACCGTTCACTGGGGAATTGGCGAAGCTGGGGGAGAATACCTCGGCGCCGGTAGCCGCGCTTTATCTGCTGGCCCAGGGTCCCGAGAATCGCATCGACCCTGTAGCTGCGGCCGACGCCTTGCGGGAGCTTCTGGCAAACACGCTTTTCTTTGCCGAAGATCAGGAATTGGTTCACTGGGCGTTTCAGGCGGCGTGCGGCTTTGTTGATCGCGTGCCGGTTTACCGACTCACTTTTGTGCCGGACGCGCGCGTGTGGGAGATGATTGGATAATGAGTAAGAAACTCTATGTCGCGCGCAGTCCGCGAATCGCCGCTCGCATGCTGGGTGAAGAAATGCTGGTGATGGCGGGACAGGGTTCGACCTTGTTCACGCTCAACCCAACCGCAACCGTTCTGTGGCAGGCCGCCGACGGCGCCACACCCCTCGATGAAATCGTCGAGCGCCGCATCTGCTCCGAATTCGAAGTGAAGCCCGAAGAAGCGCTGCGCGATGCCGAGGCGCTGGCCGAGGATCTGGCCAAGCATGGCATCCTGCTGATCTCCGAGGAACCGATCGCGAGTCATTCGATCCCGAGTCAATCGGTCGCGAATAAATCGAGGGTGCAGGAGCAACAACAACCATGAGCGCTTTAATGCGGGAGATGAGCGACCGCGCCTTGCGCCTGGGCGTTCCGCTCAGCGTGCAACTCGACCTTACCTACCGCTGCAACGAGCAATGCGTTCACTGCTACCTCGATCACGACGACCACGGTGAGATGACCACCGTTGAAATCAAGCATCTCCTCAAGGAGATGGCCGAAGCCGGCGTTTTTATCCTTACCCTGAGCGGCGGCGAGATTTTCATGCGCAAGGACTTTTTCGAGATTCTGGAGTACGCGCGCGCGCTTACCTTCTGCATCAAGCTCAAGACCAACGCGGTGCTGATCCGCGAGGCTCAGGCGGCGCGGCTGCGCGATCTCGGCGTGGAGTCAATTCAGGTGAGCATCTATTCGCACCGGCCGGAAGTGCATGATGCGATCACCAAGGTTCCAGGCTCGCTGCGGCGCTCGATCAACGCCATCCGCTTTCTGAAATCGCAGGGCTTGAAGGTCATCATCGCGAACGTCTTGATGACGGAAAACATGCAGGATTATCACGGAGTCCGGGCGCTGGCCGATGAACTTGGAACCGAATCCACGCTGGACCCGACGGTCACGCCCATGATGGATGGTGGCCGCTCTACCCTGGACTTAAACGCAGGCGAGTCCGCGCTGCGCACTTTGTTCCGGGAAGAAACGTTTGTGGGCGACGTCGATGAGTTCTGCGCGCTGCCGCCCGCGCCCGACGAAAACAGTATGGAGTCTTTGCCGTGCAGCGCCGGGCACACCGCCTGCTACGTTTCTCCCTACGGTGAGTTTTATCCCTGCGTCCAATTCCCCCTGTCATGCGGCAACGTGCGCCAGCAGCGCTTCATCGACATTTGGCGTAACTCCGAACAGTTGAAAGAGGTCCGCTCGATTCGCCTGCGTGATCTCTCGAGTTGCTCGCAGTGCGCGCATGGCTCGACCTGTACTCGCTGCCCCGGCCTGGCCTTCATGGAAGGGAATATGCGCGGCCCTTCCACCGCGGACTGCGAGAAGTCCTTTGCCCGAACCGGCATACCCTCGGCTAACCTGTTGGCGAAGAAGCAGAATCCCTCGGTTCCGCGCCTGGTGCAAATCCAGCTCGTACCCGCGATCACGGGCAGCAGGCTGTCCCACATGGGCGCTTCGGCCAACGCACTAGGGGCATAGAGGCCGCGAGAGAAAGTCGTGCCGTCCCTGTGAGCGACGACTGAGCGCACACATTTTTTTAACGGCCAAAGGTTGGTGCGGTCCCTCGGCGGCGGGTAGTGGGTCAGTTTCCGACCTTTGCACTCGTCAACCGTCAAGAATCCAAGCTCTGGTTCCGAGCGCTAAGGCCTGAAGTTGTTTTCCCGGAACTAGCCTTCGCGCAATGGTGTCTGATTCCGGCATACAAGTTGGAGATATGCATTTGTTGCCGAGGAGTTTCCTGATCCGTCTCGGCGCGACCTGCGCTGTAGCGTCTTTCTCACTGTCAACCACTGCCGCCTTGCGTGGCGCACGGCCTACGGACCTTGAAGGGCGCTCGTGGCAGATTTCAAACTACTTTGTGGACAGGGAACAGACATGGCCGTATCGCAGGATCGGACAAAAAGCTGATCCATATGTCAGTTTTAACATCGGGACAATTGCAGGAACACCTGGATGCGGACGGTTTGCCGGTACATACCACAGATCAGGTCAGCAACTCACCATTTCCGCGGAATGGACGGACCAGAAGGAAATGCCTTGCGGCAGCGATGAAAGGAAAGACGCTGAGCAGATTTTGAAGTCGCTCACGAACGTAAGAGGGATTCTTTTACCGCCTGCAGACTGGCACTCGGATGCGCTTCTGCTGGCGGACGCGAAAGGCCTAACCCAAGTCACCCTTTCACCGATGGAGCTAGGAAAGGACCTTTCTGAGGTTCAAGATACCTTCTGGCACCTAGCGAAACTTGAAGGCTCCCGTGCCGACTTTTCGGGAGTCATTGTTGAGATTGGGAAGAGAGACATCAGTTTTAGTACAGTTTCGTACTTCGCCATGTATCCCTTCGAGTACAACTTGTCGGGTCTTGAGTTCTCTCCGACAGCTCCGCTCACCGCTTCGTCCAACAATAAACAGTCCTGGCGGGACCAGTGGGTTGCCCACTTGCTCTCCGCCGATCTTGGGAGGACAAGTTCTTATGATTTCAGCCAAGGGACTCTCACTTTTTTCGGCAGAGATCGACAAGCAATTGTGGTGCTCAATTCCCTAAAGCAAGAGGGTATCGAAAACCGCAGGTGGCGCATCGCGAAGTATCGCGGCGCCGGGACTCAGCAGAGCGACGCAGAAGGCTTGGCTGATGCAACGGAGCCTGCGGAAATCACGTTCTTACATGGCAGGGTTCAAGGCTCGCCGGGATGTGGTGCTTGGGAAGGAGCATACAAAGTCTCCGGCGACCGCGTGACGGTTCAAGCAGGATGGGTTCTTGCGGGATTTTGTTATCCAGCAGGATTCGCGCAGGATCACTTGGTCGAGGATGCTTTTAAGGGGGAGCTTCGAATAGAAGAAAAGGGCGATCAGATTATCCTGCGCGACTTGACCGGGAAAGCTCGCATTTTGCTCGCGCCATACTGAAGCTTTCTTGTCAAAGAGATCGGGATGGGAACCCTGTTGCTGGAGTAATATCGCCGTATCACTCACAACCCGAATCGACTCCTCCTGGACCGTCGGTCGACTACTCGGAAACGGACCCGCTACCCGGCGACCGCTCCGCCGATTTCTACTTTTCAGTCCGCATAAGACCAACCAAGATGTCCACAGCCACAGTGTGACGTCTGACCTTGTGCCCCACTCCCGCTTCGTCCGATAATCAAACCAAATCTCTACCCGCTCTTTGACATCCGAATATGGCCAGCTAAGTCCAATCGATCCAGGATTTTGCGGATAAGTTATTTCGATGCAATATTTTAGCCAGATTGATTGCAGATCGAAGTCCGTAAATAGCTGATTCAAAGGAATTAAGGAGATTCGATCTGTAATTTTTTTCTCCGGATCTGGAAGCAACAGAAGCAGAAGTACAACTCGCGCCAACTATTTTTTTTGAGACGAAGACTATCGTTCGAAACCGCCCCGTGCGGTGGCTTTCCGGCTTGGCCCGGCTTCCTGCTTTATACTGCCTCGACCTATGGCAAACATCCTTTACGGAGTGAACGGCGAGGGCGCCGGCCATTCGACGCGCGCGAAGGAAGTTCTGAATCATCTGCGGGATCAAGGGCACACGCTCCACGTCGCTTCTTTCGACCGAGGACTGCGCAACCTCGCGGACCAGTTTGAAGTCACCGAGATCTTCGGATTTCGTTTTGCCTATGTCAACAACCGTGTGCGCTACAAACGCACCATCGCCAAGAACCTGGTGACAATGCGCCAGGCGGCGAAGAGTGTGAGCCGGCTGAAGGACTTGATTGCGAAATGGAAGATCGACCTGGTGATTACCGACTTCGAGCCACTGACTTGCCACGTTGGGCACCGGATGGGGCTGCCGGTCATCTCAATCGATAATCAGCATTGCCTCACGAATGCCGTCGTTTCCTATCCCCGGGAGTACCGGCGCGATGCCGCGGCCGCGAAGCTGGTGACGCGGGTGATGACTCCGCACGCCGACGCCTACCTGGTCATTTCCTTTTTCACGGCGCCGGTGAAGAAGCGAAACACGTTTCTGTTTCCACCACTGCTGCGGCAGGAGATCCTCAAAACCGTGCCCACGCAGGGAGAACACGTACTGGTTTACGTCACCTCGCCGGCCCCGGCCCTGGCCAAGGTGTTGAGCGGGGTGCGCGGACGGTTCATCGCCTACGGTTTTGGCCGCGAGGGCGAAGAAGGGAACGTGGTGTATAAAAAACCGTCGCTGGATGGCTTCATGCGGGACCTCACCAGCGCCCAGGCAATCGTAGCCAACTCTGGATTTTCGCTGGTCACGGAGGCTTTGCATCTCGGCAAGCCTTATCTTGCAGTCCCTGTGAAGCACCAGTTCGAACAGATATTCAACGCCTACTGGCTGCAGAAAATGGGCTACGGTGCTTATTGGAAAGAGCTGAACAAGGAGAGTGTCGAATCTTTCCTTTACAACCTGCCGCTCTATCGGGAAAAGCTTGCTGACTATCCGAGGCAAGGCAACGGCGCGCTGTTGGAAAAGCTCGACACGCTTATGTCCAAATACATCCCGTCTTGCTGATCGTGTGACCGACGCGAAAGATGAATGCTCGCGGTGCAGTTGGAACTAAGTGGTATTTGGATGCGTATATACTCCCGTTCGTCAATCGATTGCGAGGGAACTTAATGGTTTCATCTATGAAGTGGAAGTTCGGGAAATGGAAGTTCGGGAAATGGAAGTTCGGGAAATGGAATTTCGGGCTGGTGGTGTTTTGCTTGTGCCTGATGACAGGCAGCGTAGTTGGTCAGCAGGCGCCCACGCCCGGCCTACAACCGCTCACGGCGATGCCGTCGGTTATTCAAGTTCCGCCAGAGGCGCAGCCTTCCCCCAACTTCAATGCTGAAGCCGCTACCAACGCTTATCTGGCGCAGATTCCTGCCGATGCACGGGCGCGGTCGGATGCTTACTTCGAAGGCGGCTATTGGATGATCCTGTGGGATTTTCTCTACGGAGCCGTCATCCTCCTGCTGCTGCTGAACCTTGGCTGGTCGGCGGCGATGCGCGACTTCGCCGAGCGGGTCACTCGCTTCAATCCTGTTCACACCGTCGTCTACTGGGTGCAGTATCTCCTGCTCACGTCGATCTTGGGTTTCCCCCTCACAGTTTACGAAGACTACTTCCGCGAACATAAATACGGGCTGGCAACTCAGACATTCGGCCCCTGGATGGGCGACCAACTCAAGGGGCTGGGAGTGAATCTCGTGCTCGGCGGCATCCTGGCGGTCGTGCTGTTTGGCATAGTACGGCGGTTGCAGCGCACGTGGTGGATTTGGGGCTCGGCCGTCACTGTGTGCTTCTTGATCCTCGTTGTCCTCATTGCACCTGTCTACATTGTTCCCATCTTTAACAAAGTTACGCGACTTGACGATCCCAAGGTCACGCAGCCGATCTTAAGCATGGCCCGTGCCAATGGAATTCCCGCGCACGATGTCTTCGAGATCGATGCGTCCCGCCAGACCACGCGCATGAGCGCCAACGTGAGCGGTTTCGGAAGCACGATGCGGATCACCCTGAATGACAATCTGCTGCGCCGCGGTTCGCCGGAAGAGATTCAGGCGGTCATGGGCCACGAGATGGGTCACTACGTCCTTCATCACATTTACAAGGACACTCTCTTCTTCAGTGTCGTCATCGTAATCGCCTTCGCTTTGCTCCAGTGGTCGCTGAACTGGTCTCTGCAGCGTTGGGGAGAGAAATGGAAGATCCACGGCATCGGCGATACCGCCGTGCTGCCCCTCGTGGTTTTGTTGGTATCCATCTTTGGTTTTTTCGTGACGCCCATCTTGAACACTCAAACACGCACCACTGAAGGCGAGGCCGATATGTATGGCCTGAACGCCAGCCGCCAGCCGGATGGTTTCGCTCAGGCGGCCATTCATCTCGGGGAATATCGCAAAATGAACCCAGGTCCGGTTGAGGAATGGATCTTTTTCGATCACCCCAGCGGTCGCAACCGGATCTACGCCGCTATGCGCTGGAAGGCCGAAAACCTCAGGCTGATGCGATGGCAGGCCAGCCCCGAATCCGTCGCTGGTTCGCCGCCTTCTGATCAGAAGTAAGATCAGAAGTGGCCGGGCCTCATGATCCCGCTAGTCGCTGCTCTTGTGCCGCTCGTACACGACCCGTTCGTAATGCTGGTTCGCCAGCTGTCGCGAATAAGATTTACTGGAGGAATCCGTAGAGGTTCGACGGGTCGCCAGAGAGGGTCTTTCTATGAGCACACGGTACAAGCTCATTCTTGTTCTTGCGGCGGCGGTTAGCCTGATTGCCGGTAGGGCCAAGGGCCAGGATTCGCCGTCCCTCGGCGACCTCGCCCGCCAGCAGCGCCAGCAGAAAGAACAGTCAAAAACCGCTCCAGGCAAGGATGCCAAGGCGCCCAAGGTCATTACGAACGAAGAAATTCCCGAGCGCACCGGGCCTGCGACCCCGGCGGCGGCTGGCCAGGCGAACCAGAACTCGCTCCCGGCTCCTTCGAACGGACCCAAGCAACCGGCCGAACAAGTGAAGTCCCAGATTCTGGCGCAGAAAAGCAAGATCGCAACTCTGCAGGGCCAGGTGGACGAACTCAACGAGTCGGTCCGTTTCGCTCCCGCCAACTGCGCTGAGAATTGCGTGGGATGGAACGAGCGGCAGAGAGAAAAGCAACAACGTGCCGAACGGATGCAATCTCAACTGGAAGAGGAAAAGAGACGTCTGGAAGATATGCAAGATTCCGCCCGCAAACAAGGCTACGGAAGCTCGATCTACGACCCGTAACCCCCAAGCCTCGCTGGAAAAATCTCTTTCATCTTCCTTCAAACCGCTCAGGCGTGCGAAATTAGTTGCATGGCCCTGGTGGTTCGCCCCTCGCGCATTCATTCGGTTGGAGTGTTCACTACCACGCCGATTCGCAAAGGCACTCGCGTCGTCGAATACGCCGGTCCGCGGATCACTCCGCAAGAGGCCAACCGGCTGTACGATGGCGCGCAGCGCACCTATCTCTATGGTCTGGAAGATGGCAAGACGATCATAGACGGCGAGGGGCTGGGCGCTTACCTGAACCATTCCTGCGATCCCAACTGCGAGATCGATGAAATTAGGCGCCGCGTGTGGATTTTTGCTCTCCGCGATATCGCTGCTGGCGAAGAACTGCTCTGGGATTACAACCTCTACGACGATGAAGCTCCCGCGCCGTGCCACTGTGGATCGCCCAAGTGCCGCGGCACCATGTATTCCCGGGAATGGATGGCCAAGATGCGGCGCAAGGCGCGGAAGAAGGCGCTGAAGCGCAGCCCAGTGTGACGACAAGCCGTGATCAGACGCTTGCTCCTATCGGCTGGCGCAGGGTGATTCTCTCGTCATCCTCGTCCTGGATCGCGGTGTGCGTCTTAGCTACAAGCATATAAATCGACGGCACCACAAAGAGCGTAAAGATCGTGCCGATAATCATGCCGCTGACCAGCATGATGCCGATGCTGTTGCGCGCTCCGGCGCCGGGGCCCTTGGCCAGAACCAGCGGGAAGTGGCCGAAGACGGTCGCGGCGGTCGTCATCAAGATCGGACGCAGCCGGGTGCTGGCGGCGCCGATGATGGCTTCCAGCTTGGTGTGTCCGGTTTCCTGCAAGTGGTTGCCGAATTCCACGATCAGAATTCCGTTCTTGGCGATCAGACCGACGAGCGTGATCAGGCCGACCTGACTGTAAATGTTGAGCGTCGTGAATCCAAGGAACGAAAACATCAACGCGCCGGAGATGGCCAACGGCACCGAGCCGGCGAGAATGATGAATGGGTCGCGGAAGCTCTCGAACTGCGCGGCGAGTACCAGGTAGATCAGGATCGCTGACAGCATGAACGTGCCGAGAAACTTGCTGCCTTCCACTCTGAGCTGACGCGATTCACCGGCGTAATCCACAGTGAATCCCTGCGGCAGGATCTGCTTGGCCTGATCTTCGAGGAATGTCAGCGCTTTGTCGAGCGGCACATTCGGGGGGATGACTCCCTGAATGCGTACCGCATTCAACTGCTGAAATTTGTTCAGCGAGCGCGGCTCGGTTGTGGTCTTCAAGGTGGCAAAGGTAGAGAGTGGCACGAGTTGGTTGGCCGATCCCTTCACATAGATTTGCGAAAGCTGTTCGGGCGTGAGGCGTTCGACACGCTGAACCTGCGGGATGACCTTGTAGCTGCGTCCTTGAATACTGAATCGGTTGACATAGTTACCGCCCAGCATGGTCGAGAGATCCTGGCCGGCCTGGCTCAAATCCACTCCTTGCGAGCGCAGTTTGTCGCGATCGAAAACAACTTCGGTCTGCGGCTGGTCAAACTTCACGTCGGTGTCGGCATAGATGAACAGGCCGCTGGCCATTGCTTTCTGCACGATCTTTTCAGCGAGCTGGCTGACTTGCTCGGGCTCGGCGGACGAAGCGATCACGAAATCGACGGGGAAATTGCCACCACCGGGCAGCGGCGGCGGGGTGAGAGGTATGACGCGGACGCCGGCGATTTTCGATAGCTTCGCTGACGATTCGACAAGTAGCTGCTGCGTGGTCTTCTTCCGCTCGCTCCACGGCTTGGTCACCATTCCTCCGAAGCCGCCGCCGGGATTCGTGATCTGGAAGAGGCTTTCGCTCTCCGGGAACGAGTGATACACGTCGTACACCTGATTGGCAAACAGGTTGGTTTGGTCGAGCGTGGCGTTCGCAGAGGCTTGAATCACGCCGAACACGACTCCCTGGTCTTCTTGCGGCGCGAGTTCACGCTGGGAAAACATGTAGAACGGAATCATGAGAAGAGCAACAATCGCCCACACCGTCAGCACGACCGGGCGGTAGTTCAAAGTACCGGTCAGCAGGCGGGTATAAAGAGTTCTTACCCGTTCGAATCCGCGATTGACAATGCCGGAAAATCCACGTTCGGTGTCGCCGGCACGAAGCAACTTCGAGCCCATCATGGGGGACAAGGTAAGCGCCACAACGCCGGAGACAGTGACTGCGCCCGCCAGGGTGAAAGCAAATTCGCGGAAGAGCGATCCGGTCAGTCCGCCCTGGATGCCGATAGGCGCGTAAACCGCGGCCAGGGTAATGGTCATGGCGATAATCGGCCCGACGAGTTCGCGGGCGGCGTCTTGCGCGGCCCGGAACGGTAGCTTGCCCATCTGCAAATGACGTTCGACGTTTTCCACCATAACGATGGCGTCGTCGACCACAAGGCCGACGGAAAGCACGATGGCGAGCAGAGTCAGAAGATTGATGGTGAAGCCCGCGATCAGCATGAGAAAGACCGCGCCGATCAGCGAAACTGGAATCGCGACAATCGGAATCAGCACAGACCGGAACGAGCCCAGGAAAAGGAAGATCACAACGACGACGATCAGCAGGGTTTCCGTCAGCGTGTGCAGCACTTCGTTGATGGCATCCTGAATGTACGCCGTAGAGTCATAGGGAATGCCCAGCTTCATTCCCGCAGGCAACTGTTCCTGAATGCCGGGGAGCGTCTTACGCACAGCTTTGATGACATCCAGCGAATTTGCCGTGGGAAGGACCCAGATTCCCATGAAGGTGGCAGTTTCGCCATTGAAGCGCACGTCCTGGTCGTAATTTTCCGCGCCGAGTTGCACATCGGCGACTTCGCCGAGGCGAACCACCACGCCGTTTTCCTGCTTGATGACCATCTGTTTGAAATCATCGGGGGTGCGCAGGTCTGTGTTCGCGATCAGGTTTACAGAAACCATCGAACCTTTGGTGCTGCCGAGCGCCGACAAATAGTTGTTCTTCGACAGTGCATCTTTAATGTCGGAAGGCGAGACGCCGCGAGCGGCCATTTGATCGGGCTTGAGCCAGACCCGCATGGCGAACGTGCGGTTGCCGAGGATGTCGGCGCGTTGCACGCCGCTCACCGCGCTCAGTTTCGGCTGCACCACGCGGGTGAGATAGTCGGTGATCTGGTTTTCGTCGAGGTCCTTGGCTGCGAACCCGATGTACATCGCAGCGAATTCCTGGTCTGCCGTTTGCAAGTCGATCACCGGCACCTGAGACTCCGGCGGCAAATCGTTTTTCACCTGCGCAACTTTGGCCTGAATCTGGGTGAGGGCGGCGTTGGTGTCGTAGTTCAACTTCAGGTGAACAATAATCGTGCTCAGGCCCTGGGCGCTGGTGGACTCCATGTAGTCGATGCCGTCGGCGCTGGCAATTACGCGCTCCAGCGGCGTGGTGATAAATCCGCGCACCAGGTCGGCGTTCGCCCCGACATATACCGTGGTTACCTGAACGAGGGAAATGTCGCTACGGGGATATTGCCGGACGCTCAGCGAACGGATCGACTGAAGGCCAGCGATCAGAATGAGGAGGTTGACCACCACCGCTAGAACTGGACGCCTGACAAATAAATCAGTGAACTTCATACGTGCTCCTAAGTCGGCCTCTCGTTGAGCTAAAGTCTCTGCTTTACTGTCGTCTTAACTCTCTTCTGGGTTCGGCTTCGGGCTATTCGAAGGTTGCACCGTGTTGTTGATCTCGACTGGCGAGGCGTTACGGAGCCGGAAGACTCCGGCGCTGACCACTTCGTCGCCGTTATTCAGTCCGGAGGTGATCGCGACCTGATCGCCGCGGCTGCCCTCGATCTTGACGATCTGTTGGCGCACTCCACGATAGGTCTTACCCGTCTTCTCATCCTTGATGTCGGTTACGACGTACACGGAATCACCATAGGGCGCATAGTTGATGGCTGACGCAGGCAAAGGAATCACGTCGCGCGGCTGGCCCAACGGCAACTCGACTTGCACGTACATGCCGGGACGCAACTTCCCGCCCTGATTCTGCAGCGTGGCCTGGATCTGGATGTTGCGGGTCTGTTCGTTGATCACCGAATCAAGCGCCGTAATCTTGCCGCTGAACGCCTCGCCGGGAAGGTCGGTGCTGGTGACACGCAGGCCGCGGCCGATCTTCATTTTTTGAGTATCCTGCTGCGGCACGCCGAAATTCACATAGATCGGATTGACAGACTGCAGGGAAACAATCGCCTGGCCAGCGGCGAGATATTGGCCGAGGCTGATCTGGCGAATTCCCAGAACTCCCGAGAATGGGGCGTGGATGGTTTTGCGCGCGATGGCAGCCTTCACGTCGTTGACCTGGGCTTCGGTGGCCTTCTGCTGAGCGGCGGCGTTGTCGTACTCCGACTTAGAAATCACGCCTGCCTTGGACAGTTGCTCCGAGCGGCCGTATTGAACGCGGGCGAGATCGCGCTGGGCTTCCGCGTTGGCAAGCTGCGCTTTTTCCTGGCGCGTATCGAGTTCGACGAGAATATCTCCCTCGCTCACCCACTGGCCCGACTCGAAGTGAATCTTATCGACGGTCCCCGGCAGGTCCGCGCTGACCGTAACACCCTGGATTGCAGCGGCCGTTCCGATTACAGATAAGGTTGCCGGCCAGGTCTCGCGCTTGGCGATCACGGTGGTGACTGACGTGGCAGGCATCTGAAAACTGGCGCCCGCCGCGATGGCGGATTCGACCTGGCGGTACTTTAGAAAGCCGAGCCCACCGACCAGGGCCGCCATCAGCACCAGCATGATAATCATTCGTTTCGCCATACATTCTCCCCAACAGGAATTACCGATTGGATGCTATTACAGGTTAGACGCGCGCCACCAATAAATATTTGAAATATTGATTTAGCGGACCGGCCAAAGGATTCAGGAACGCTCGGCCATCTGTTTGGCTTGCATGATGAAAAGAATTGCACCCGGCCGGATTCCCAACCGCTCCCCTGCTACAGCCCTGCCTTAGGAGGGGTTACTGGATCATTGAAAAGTCTGTCGGACGCATGTAGGTCACATCGACTTTTTCCACGAGCTTTTCCGCCTGCTCGGCCTTTATGACGTCCTGAAATTCCGGGTCCGCCATCATTGCGGCCCAGTTCTTTTTCGCTTCTTCCCGGCTGGAATCAGCGACGATCCAAATCAACGAGTTATCGGAAACCTCCTCCGTGACCCAGTAGCCCACAACCGGCAGATTGTGCCGGGCAAGGATCTTGGAAGTCTTGTCGCGAAACCGGGATTCGAGGGCCGGCAACTTGCCCGGCAAGGCGTGATAAACCCGAAGCTCGAATACTCGGGTACTGTCAGCCCTAACTTCGTTGGCATGAAGTAGCCTGCCGGTGATTAGCGATCCAGCGGCAAAGGCGATCAATCCGACGCTGCAAGCAGTCCGGTATTTTGATTTTCGGAAGTTGAGTGTCATCCGAGTTCTCCGCATATCATTACGAATCAGCCTTTCTAAGTCTTACTGCTTCAAAGCAGACGCTTCAGCAACGGGTTTGGCCACCCCAAAATACGGCTGGTGTAAGTAACACCGATAAAGGTCCCAGAGTGAGAAATCCAAACTGATACCACCACGGTACCGGTATGCTGCAGACCTTCAACGCGATGGAAACGGCAACCGTAATCATCGCCATCAATGCGAGAAATATCGTTGCGCCGGGACGAATTCGCGCCGCAATGCAACCGCTGATTGAAGTGGTCGCGAGAAAAACAACCGGCGCAAGAACGACTTCCGTCATTGGCCGTGGGGCAACGAGCTTCGAGATGGCCAAGTCGGCGGCAAGCTTGAGCGTTCCCATGGCGATGTACACACCTATAGCGATGCTCATGCTGATAAGCCAATCCGGCCTCCGAAGCCACGACCCAACCATCGAGGGGACAGAGCGACAGGCCTGACTCCAAAACCATCGTGACGCTGAGAGCGGCGAACCTGATTCGGCGCGAAGAGCGTATTCCTCAAAGAGGTCCCCGAGCATAGCCTCCCGATACGGGGCCGGAACGACAGATTCGAGAAACCAGCAAGCGAAAGGCGGCGGCGAATTGGGCCTCATATGCCCTCCCAGCGGCTCTTTAAGCCAGCCGTCATGTTGCGAATGGTTTGCTCCGATACTTGCAACGCGCGCTTGCCGGCAGCCTCGAGGCGAAACATTCGTTTCGCCCGGCCTCCGCGTTCCGGGGTCGGCTCGCCGGTGAACGAACTGACGTATCCCTTCGTTTCGAGCCGCTCCAATGTCGCATACACGGCACCGATAGAGATATTGCGGCCGATACGTTCTTCGATCTCGCGTCGCACGATCATTCCATGGGCGCTTCCATCCAGACGCGCCAAGGCTAGCAGGACTATGTGTTCCAATGATCCGAGAAGTTCTCCACGTTGCATTTGTTTTGCAATATAGAACAAATGGCCGAAGGGGTCAAGTAAAAACTGATTGCGCGCCTGATTCTGACGAGTCTGCTAGATTATTTCGATATGCCATCGGTACCAACCCAGCCTGCCCGCAGCTTTGCCAGCGACAACAATGCCGGTGTTCATCCGGAGATTCTCGAAGCCGTCGCCCGTGCCAACCCGGGCCATGTGGTTGCTTACGGCGCCGATCCCTACACTGGTTCCGCCGTGAAGAAGTTCGAGGAGCATTTTGGTCCCGACATTGCAGTCTTTTTCACTTTCAACGGGACCGGCGCGAACGTTCTCAGCCTGCAAGCTCTGACCCGGTCATTTCAGTCCGTCCTATGCAGCGACTATGCCCACATCTACACCGACGAATGCGGCGCACCCGAGAAGCACACCGGCTGCAAACTGATTCCACTGCCCCATCAGGACGGCAAGGTCACGCTGGACTCAGTCCGCCACGCCTACCATGGCATCGGCGATGAACACCATTCCCAGCCCCGCGTCATCTCAATTACCCAATCCACCGAAATGGGTACGGTTTACCAGCCGGAAGAGATTCAAGCGCTTGCCCGCTTTGCCCACGAACGCGACATGTTCCTGCACGTCGATGGTGCGCGCCTCGCCAATGCCGCCGCGTCGCTTGGTCAAACCTTGCGCCAGGCCACGCGCGATCTGGGGGTAGACGTGCTCTCCTTCGGCGGCACCAAGAATGGAATCCTGGGCGGGGAAGCCGTTGTGTTCTTTCATCCCGAACACGCGCACGACTTCCTCTACCTGCGCAAGCAGAGCATGCAACTGGCTTCCAAAATGCGCTTCATCGCGGCGCAATTCGAAGCGCTGCTGACCGACGATCTCTGGCGCCGCAGCGCGGAGCACGCCAACCGCATGGCTCGCCTGCTGGAAAAGGAAATCAGCCGGATCCCGCAAGTCAAAATTGTGTGGAAGGTCGAGGCCAACGGTGTCTTCGTCCAGATTCCCCGACACGCCGTCGAAAAGATCAAGCAGCATTACTTTTTCTATACCTGGATCGAGGAGGAATCGATCGTGCGCTGGATGTGCTCCTTCGACACTACCGAAGAAGACATAACAAAGTTTGCCAAGGTGGTTGCCGAGGCAGTGAAGGGGTGACGGACGGTGCTCGGCCTCGCGGTTAGCGATTGCTTTTTGCCCCGTTATTGACTAAATTGAGCGCATTGCCGCGCTGCGTGAGCATTCAGCCCGGGTCGCGTGACCCCAGGAGTCGTGGATGAACCGGAAGTGGTTCAGCATACTTGCCCTTATCGCCGCCGCGACATTCTTCATCAACCTATCCAGCTGCGGATTCAATCAGCATTTGGTGTCGATTCAGGTGGTTCCTCCGGGCGTGACGTTCAACTCCGTCGGATCGAGCGCTGTCTTCAAGGCCATGGGCACGTATGAGCATCCGCCCCAGACCAAGGACATTACAGATATCGTGACCTGGTCGGTCGACTCGCAGAATCTGGTTTCGATCACCGACACGAGTCTGGTTACTGCTCTCAGCATCTGCGGCAGCGGAAATCTGTATGCAAGTTATTTCGACAGTCCCAACCAGGTCACCGGCAGTGCTTTCATTACGGGAGGAGGCGCCGGAACGGCGGCCTGCAACCAGGCTATTTTGACTGTAAGTATCACGAACTCGGGAGGATCAATCGTTGATTCCACAGGCGTCATCAAATGCCCAGGCGTCTGCTCCGCCGACTACACTCTGGGCAGCACGATTGGGCTGACGGCTACGCTCGGGCCAGGTCAGACTGCAGTCGCCTGGACGAATTGCAATGACGGGTCTTCTGCCACCACATGCGACGTCACGCTGAATGTTGATACGACCGTGACCGCGACCTTCCAATAGGACACACCTAATTCATATCACCGAGCAGTTTTCCCAGCGTAGGTTTGTGCTTGTCCGTCTTCTTGTTCTTGTGGGGAACGACTTTCCCTGCGGGAGGCGCGCCCATGCGCTCGCGCGCCAGCTCTTTCACCGCCTGCACCGCGCCAAACCTCTTTACCTTTTTCTTCCGCGCCATTTTCGGCGTACCCCGACCCTCATGTTGCCATAGCCTGTACCCCGGCGAACATGCAATAATCGTGTTTCATGGAAGAGCGCGATTTTTTTGACGAGAGCACCCAAAAGAAGATGGCAACCCTGAACTGTCCCCATTGCCACCAGCCTGCCGAATACGAAGTGACCTGGGTGGTGCGCACCAAGAAGCGCCAGCTCGGCGGACGCGCCGACGAGCGCGACCGCGCCCGCTTCGCCAAAGCCCGCTCCTACATGCTGCGCAAAGACGATCTGATGGCCTGCAAGAACATGCGCTGCCGCAAACGGTTTGAAATCTCCGGCGTGCAGTCGGTGGTCTTCACGGAATAATGCGGCCCGGGTCCCTGTTCAACTCTAAGTGCCAATCTCCAAGCGCTCATTTATACTAATTGGTTTTCCTGTCGCTCCCGAAGCAGCAGGAGTCAGGAGTCCTGTTTGAAAATCCTGGTTTGCATGAAGCAGGTGCCGCAGAAGGATGCACCGCTCAAGCTCAACGAGACCGCCGCATGGATCCGAGAGGACGTCTCGTATGAAGTGAACGAGCCCGACGCATTCGCGCTCGAAGAATCGCTGCGCCAGAAGGAGAAGCACGGCGGAGAAGTTGTGGTCATCACCTCCGGCCCGGCTCGATCCCAGCAGGTGCTGCGCGAAGCTCTGGCCAAGGGCGCCGACCGCGCCATCCACCTCGAAGACAACGCTTTCGTCGGTCTCGATGCTTTCAACACTGCCAAGGCCTTCGCCGCCGCCATCAAAGACGAGAAATTCGATCTGATCTTCACTGGCCTGCAATCGGACGATTACGGCTACGCGCAAACCGGCGTCATTCTTGCCGAACTGCTGGGCTGGCCGCACGCCACCATCATCATGCACATCGAAAAAACCGAGGCCGGCATCCGCGTGAAGCGCGAACTTGAAGCCGGATTCTTTCAGTTTGTCGACATGCCCCTGCCCGCAGTGCTGACGATTCAGTCCGGCATCAACAAGCTGCGCTATGCCACGCTAATCGGTATCAAGCAGGCCAAGAACAAGCCAATTCGCAAGGTAGCGCTGGCGGAGGTGCAGTCGGCGATTGGAGAAAACCTGCAGAAAATCGAACGCCTCTACGTGCCGCAGAAAACGAAAAAGACCGAGCACATCGAAGGTACGCCAAACGAGATCGCGAAGAAGCTGGTCGATAAGCTGCGCAACGAGTTGCGGGTGCTGTAGCGCCGGCGTCCAGCCGGCTTTTTCGTTAGCTAGAAGCCAGGAGCTAGGAGCTGTCTTATGCCCGATACCATCCTAGTAGTCGTCGAACAACGCGAAGGCAAACTCAACCGCGTCTCCTGGGAGACCATCACCGCCGGCCAGGCGATAGCCGCGGCCACCGGCTGGGCTCTCGAAGCTGCCGTCGCTGGAGGCAACGCATCCACACTCGCCGCCGAAGTCGCGACCAAGAAGGTTGCCAAGGTCTACGCCGTCGAATCACCGAAGCTCGAACCTTACACACCAGACGCCTATGCTGCCGCGCTCAAACAACTCGTAACCACCAAGCAGCCGAAACTCGTCCTGATGCCGCATACCTACCAGGTTCGCGACTTCGTCCCCAAGCTTGCCACCGCCATGGGACGCACGGTGATCAGCGACTGCATCGGCTTCAAACACGAAAACGGAAAGCTGGTCTTTACCCGTCAGATGTTCCAGGGCAAGTTTGCCGCCGACGTCAGCTTCGCCAGCGACGCTCCGTGGTTTGCCACTTTCCAGAACGGGGCTTTTCGTGGAGATAAAGCCGAAGCCGGAGCGAGCGCAGCGCCGGTCGAAACCGTCAGCGTCGAAATCCCCGATGGCGTCATTCGCAACAAGCCGCAGGAAGTATTCAAGGAAGCGAAACAAGCCGTCGATCTCACGCAAGCCGAAATCATCGTCTCCGTCGGCCGCGGGATTAAAGAACAGAAAAATATCGAGATGGCAAAGCAACTCGCGGACGCGCTAGGAGGCGAACTCGCGGCATCGCGTCCGATCTGCGATTCCGGCTGGCTCCCGATGGACCGGCAGATCGGGTCGTCGGGCCAGACGGTTGCGCCCAAGCTCTATCTCGCGCTCGGCATCAGCGGCGCCATTCAGCACATTGTGGGCATGAAAGGCTCGCGGGCCATCATCGCCGTGAATAAAGACTCGGAGGCGCCGATCTTCGAAATCGCCGACTATGCGATCGTGGGGAATTTGTTTGACATTGTGCCGCCCTTGACTGAAGAAGTAAAGAAGGCGAAGGCGGGAAGCTAAGTCGGCCACGGATTCTCACGGATATGCACGGATCAACAGCTCAGTGAATGGATATATCCGTGAAATCCGTGGCGAGCCTTTTTATGTTGATCTTTCGTAAACCTATCGAAGGTGTAGAGCGCCCGCAAATGCCGGCCGATGTGGTGATCGTCGGCGGCGGGCCTGCAGGCATGGCGTGCGCGCTGCGCTTGTCGCAGCTCATTGACCAGCACAACGCTGCCCACCCCGATTCACAGCTCAGCAAGGAAAACATCTACGTCCTCGAAAAAGCCCGCGAAGTCGGCCAGCACTGCCTCTCCGGAGCGCTGCTCGACCCGCGCTCCATGCGCGAGCTTCTGCCCGGATTCGAAAAAGAAGCTCCGCTCGACGCCGAAGTCACCAAAGAAGCAGTCTATTTTCTGACGGAGAAGAGCAAGTTCAAGCTCCCAGTCACGCCTCCTCCGCTGCGCGACCATGGCAACTACGTCATCTCGCTCAATCGCTTCGTGAAATGGTTGGGAAGTAAGGTAGAAGAAACTGGCATTACCATCTTCACTGGATTCGCTGGCTCCGAGCTTCTGTTCGATGGCAGCCGCGTCACCGGCGTCCGCACCGACGACAAAGGCGTCGACAAAGAAGGTCATCAGAAGTCGAACTTCGAGCCGGGCTATGACCTCAACGCGAAAATCGTAATCCTCGCCGAAGGCCCGCGTGGATCTTTGACCAAGCAACTCGTCAACAAGTTCGACCTCGCGAAGAACGCCAACCCGCAGACCTACGGCGTCGGGGTGAAAGAACTCTGGGAAGTTCCTCCTGGCCGAATTGCGCCGGGCGAAGTGATCTATACGATGGGCTGGCCGCTGACCACGAAAGAATATGGCGGAGCGTGGATTTACGGCTCCAAAGACAACGTGGTCTCGCTCGGCTTCGTTACCGGACTCGACTATCCCGACCCGCGCCTCGACCCGCAACACGTGCTGCAGGAATTCAAGAAGCATCCATTAGTGGCGAAGCTGCTGGCTGGCGGGAAAATGATCCGCTACGGCGCGAAGTCAATGCCTTACGGCGGCTGGTGGGCGATTCCGCCGGTCGCCGGCAATGGCTGGATGATCCTCGGCGACTCTGCCGGATTCCTGAACTCCGCGCGCCTCAAGGGAATTCATCTCGCCATCAAAAGTGGCATGCTCGCTGCCGAGACCGCGTTTGAGGCGCTCAAGAAAGACGATTCGTCAGTCGCTATGCTCAGCGAGTTTCAGAAAAAGGTCGAATCGAGCTGGATCAAAGAGGAGCTCTGGAAGGTCCGCAACATGCATCAGGGCTTCGAGCATGGATTCTATGCCGGCATGTTCCACACCGCTCTGCAAATGGTTACTGGCGGACGCGGCTTGCGCAACCGCTATCCTGGCACTGCGGGTTACGAGCACATGCGCAAGCTCTCTGAGTTGCCCGCTGACGGAGGTGCCGAAGCTAACCTGCTCGGCCCCGCCAAAGGCGACGGCAAGCTTACCTTCGACAAACTCACCGACCTGTATCACTCCGGCACCAAGCACGAAGAAGATCAACCCTCGCACCTGGTCATCGACGATACCAACATCTGCAACACGCGCTGCGTGAAAGAATTCGGCAGTCCCTGCCAGAATTTCTGCCCCGCCAACGTCTACGAAATGGTCGACGACGCAAGCCAACCTAACGGCAAGCGCATCAGCCTGAACCCCTCGAACTGCGTCCACTGCAAAACCTGCGACATCGCCGACCCTTATCAAATCATTACGTGGGTCCCGCCAGAAGGCGGCGGCGGCCCGAATTATGATGGGATGTAGGTGGCTCGGCTCGTGTGGGAACGGGCGCGTCGCGAGCCTCCCCTGAGCGAAGCCGAAGGTTCAGCCGAGCGCAGCGAGGCGCAGGCTTGCCACGGCGCCGTGTGCTCGATCAATCCCGTGGTAGCATTTCCGCCATGCGATGCCGTGTGCTGATTTGCACTTTTCTACTGTCCAGCGCCCTCACCGTCCTGGCCCAGCAGCCCACTATCCCCTCCACCGGCAACCCCGACCTGGACCATTACCGAGCCTCGCGAATTGCAATCTTCACCGATGATTTCGGAGAGCTCGCCCGCTACCGTGAAGCCAATGCCGCCCTTAAGGCGCCAGCATTAGGCGAGAACCGCGTCGTCTTCTTCGGAGACTCCATCACCGATCTGTGGAAGATTGAAGAATATTTTTCCGGCAAGCCTTACATCAACCGGGGCATCTCAGGCCAGACCACGCCGCAAATGCTGGTCCGCTATCGTCAGGATGTGATCGAGCTTCATCCCAAAGTGGTAGTCATTCTGGCGGGCACCAACGACATCGCGGGTAACACCGGTCCCATGCGCCTCGAAGACATCGAGGCGAACTACGCATCCATGGCGGAAATCGCCCGCGCCAACAGCATTCGTGTCGTGTTTTCTTCGGTGCTGCCCGTACACAACTACACGCCGCAGTCGCAGAATCTTTTTGCCGGACGTCCACCTGAGAAGATCCTCGAGCTGAATCGCTCGTTGAAGAACTACGTCACTGCCCATCCAGACTGCCTCTACCTCGATTACTTCAGTGCCATGGTCGACGACAAGGGCCTGCTCAAGCGCGACCTTGCCGACGACGGCCTGCATCCGAACGCTGCGGGATACAAAATCATGGCTCCGCTAGCCGCGGCGGCGATCGAGAAGGCTCTCGGGACGCGCTAGGGAAAGCCATTCTCCGGCACACGGCCTATAATGTGCCTGAAGCAGTCAAACACCAGCACCCGTGCCCCTTACTGATAAATTCGGCCGTCCCATCATCGATCTGCGGATCTCCATCACCGACCGCTGCAACTACAAGTGTGTCTACTGCCGCACTGGCAACGAGGGTGCGCTCTATGGAGATCTGCCCTTTGCCGACTACCTGCGCATGGCGCGGGTTCTCGTGGGTATGGGCGTCACCAAGATTCGCCTTACCGGAGGCGAACCCCTCCTGCGCAAGGAAGTAGTCGAGTTCGTCCGCGACCTGGCCCGGCTCCGCGCACCCAACCAGAACGGCAGGGACAAAGACCCGCTCGACATCGCGCTGACTACCAACGGGCACTTGCTCGCCGATCTGGCGCAGCCGCTCAAAGCAGCGGGCTTGACCCGAGTCACCGTCTCCATGGATGCCGTCGATCCCGACCGCTTCGCCCGCATCACCCGGGTGCCCAACGGATACGACCATGTGCTCGCCGGCATCCGCGCCGCCCGCCGAGCCGGACTGTGGCCGCTGAAAGTGAACTGTGTGCTCATGCGCGGCTTCAATGAAGATCAAATCATCCCCTTCGGCATGTTCGCGCGCGAAGAAGGCGTCACCGTGCGTTTCATCGAATTCATGCCGCTCGAAGAAGGGCGCACGTGGTCGCCCACGACTGTCGTCACGCTCGACGAAATCCTGGCGCGCATGGCCGAGTACCGGCCGCTGGTCGAAATCCCGCACGCGCGCTCGGAAACCGCGCGCCGCTACCGCTTCGACGACGGCGTCGGCGAAATCGGCATCATCGCTCCCGTCTCGCATCCCTTCTGCGGACACTGCAGCCGCATCCGCATCACCAGCGACGGCAAAATCCGCACCTGCCTCTTCTCAGTGTGGGACCACGACCTCCACGCCCAGATGCAACGCGGCTCAAGCGACGAAGAGCTGGAAGATTTCATTCGAGGCGTGATCGAGAAAAAAGAAGAACGCCACCACATCGGCGAGCCAGACTTTGTGCCGGCGTCGAGGACGATGGTGCATATCGGGGGATAGCTGCTATCGACCGCGGCTTGATGTCAGAATAGTGGGCATGTACTTGAAGATGCCGCCGCCGGTTTCATCTTCCTCGCTGCCGACGGCAAAGCTCTGGCGTTGGCCCTCGCCCCCGAGCACAAGGAAAGCGCTTCCTGTCGCCGGACTGGTGTAGCGTTCATAGCACCATGCGCGGAATGGCCTGTACCTTCGATCAAACAACGTGCCGAGGTCGCAGGAACACGGGTGCGGACTTAAGGAGCTAACGTCCTCTGCCGTCCACCAAAAATTCGGCCCCTTCCGCGGGTCTCCTTCAATGATTAGCGTGCCGCGTTTCTCCTCTACGGCCTGAACGAATTCCGGCCACTGCATCGCCCGATTCTTTGCGGTCATTGCATGTGTCAGAAGTCGCCTCTTGCGCTTTTCCCAATAGGTCACGACTGGAAGAGCGGGAAGGGATACCAGAGCGGCGATAGCCATCAACGGCACGAACACAAGCAAGCTCACCAAAGGGCCGAATTCCTTGGGCCTCCTTGGCTGTGAGCCGAGAGTCGAGATTGGTTCGCCGCGCACGGATACATGATAAGCGTTCTGGGTCTGTCCAGCAGCGGAAATCGATGGGCCTCAGTTAACATAGTTTCCGTGGGACGAATCGCACCGACGGTAGCCGCTCTGCTGTTGACAATCAGCGTTTCGGCTGGGCAAACGCCGACTGAGGATCGGTTCTCCTACCTCGGCTTCGACCGCAACACCTACCCCGGCGACGCCAACCTGAAAGCCCTGCGTCAAACTTTCTCCTACACCGGCTACTGGCTAAACAATCCTCCCGGAGAGAAAACGAACACCTGGACCGGCCACCGCGCCGCCGTCGAATCCGCGGGCTTCGGATTCCTCGTCCTCTTCAACGGACGCCTCTACGCGGAAATGAAATCCGTCGCCCGCGCAATGAAACTCGGCAACGCCGATGCGCAAGCCGCCGCCGCCGCCGCGCGCCGCGAAGGCTTTCCCGCGAAGACCATCATCTTCCTCGACCAAGAGCAAGGCGGACGCATGCTGCCCGAGCAGAAAGCCTACATCTATGCCTGGGTCGACGCCGTCACCGCCGCCGGATTCCGCGCCGGCGTTTACTGCTCCGGCATTCCCGCTGCAGACGACGGCAACGTAGTGACCGCGGAAGATATTCGCCAAAATGCCGCTGGACGCCAGATCGTCTACTGGGCCATTAACGACGGCTGCCCGCCCGCGCCCGGCTGCGCTTTTCCTGTAAATCCGCCCGCTCACCCGCCAAGCCCTGCCCAGAGCGGGATTCCATTCGCCGAAGTCTGGCAGTTCGCCCAATCGCCGCAGCGCAAAGGCGTTGCCGCGCAGTGCTCGAACTATAGCCGCGACGGCAACTGTTATCCGCCGGGAATCGCCGCCGCGCAGCAACTCCATATAGACGTGAACACTGCCACGTCTCCCGATCCTTCGAACGGCAGATCACACTAACGCTATCGAGGTCGTCTTTGCGCGTCCATCGCCAGGGTGCGCTAAACTCTAATCACCAGCACCAATCCAGGAGGGCCCCCGATTTATGTCCCGCACGCTCTACACCCTCGTTGTTGCCCTGCTCGTCACCGTATCCGCCGCCGCACAAGACGCCTGGCAGCTTGATCCACCGCACTCCTCGGCGCAATTTTCCGTACGCCATCTCGGAGTCTCTACCGTTCGCGGCGCGTTTACAAAGGTGAGTGGCAGCGTGGTATACGACGCAGGCAATCTGAACAAGTCTTCGATCCAGGCCACCATCGACGCCGCTTCCGTGGATACCCGCGTCGAGATGCGCGACAACGATCTGCGCAGTCCACGCTTCCTCGATGCCCAAAAGTTCCCCACCATCACCTTCCAGTCGAAGAAAGTTGAAGCCGCCGGAGCGGGCAAGCTGAAAGTCACCGGCGATCTCACGATTAAAGGCGTCACCAAAGAAGTTGTTCTCGACGTGGACGGGCCTACGCCGGCGATCAAGGATCCGTTGGGTAAGGACCGCCTGCGCATGGGCGCCTCGGCGACTACGAAAATCAACCGCAACGATTTCGGAGTCAGTGGCCTTCCCGGCGTTGTCGGCGATGACATCACCATCACGCTCGACGTTGAAATGACCCAGCCGGTGAGCAACTAATAGCCACCTGCTGCTTTCCCGGTTGCGTTAGAATAGGGTTATCCGCTATGTCTGATCGCACGTTCACTCTCGACGAAGCTCAGTCTCTGTTGCCCGTGCTCGAATCTCTGCTGCGCGCCGCCATCGACGGCAAGAAGCTGATGGAAGAAGTCGAGGCCGAAATGCAGGCTCTGAATCACCGCATCTTCCTCAACGGTGGCACCCATGTCGATGTCGTTTCCGTAGCCCGCCGCAAGGCCGAGCGCACCAAGGCTGAACAAAGAGCCAAAGACGCTCTCGCCGAAATCGACTCCATCGGCGTCCAGGTCAAGGATCTCGATATCGGACTGCTCGATTTCCCCTGCCAAGTGGAAGGCCGCATCGTCCTGCTCTGCTGGAGGATGGGCGAACCATCCATTACGCACTGGCACAGTACCGACGAAGGATTCGCCGGCCGCAAGCCCATCGACGAGCGCATTGCCCGTTCCAAGCGGACGAATTAAGATCGGAAAGCGCACATTCCAAACAACTTGTTGCCTGGCAACATCCTCCTGGCCCCGTGTCCACAAAAACAAACGAAGACAACGCAGGGGGCCCCGCAAGAAGGAGAAGCACGACAAGGAACGGTGACCGCTTTACGGTTAACCGAATGGCCAGTGGCTGCTTCCCAGCCCTGGCCATTTTTTCTTCGCAAGGTCGCCTTACCTCTCCGTTCTTTCCCGGAAGAGCGGCGTTTGCCCTACTGGTTCAGGGCTAGCACGAAAGTGCAGGTTGCGCGCCCGGTTCGGGTTCTCTGCTACAATTTTTTACAACCGCGGGCGCGGAGAAATTGTATCGTAGAGGGAGTAGGCGGCTGTCCGGTCGCGTGCCGGCAGATTGTTTAGAGCAAGGGCAAGGCTTGTAGTAGGACAGGGCAGGAAGAGTTCAGACCGGGCAGGCATGCCCGGGGAGTCGCGATTAACTTATGTCATCTACGAAGCACAAAGTCCGTCTGGCCGGTGCCTTTGCCGCTCTGGCAATGTTGACCCTCGCTGTAAGCTGCACGGGCTTTTTCCAGAATCCAACGGTCTCAAGCATCACGATTGATCCACCCAATCCGACTGTGGCCTTCGGTCCCAATGCGGCCACGCAGCAAATGACTGCGGCAGCCACTTTCAGCGATGGCAGCACAGGGTCGCTCAGCGCGGGCACAAGTTGCACCGGGAGCACCGTCTGCTGGTCCAGTTCCGATCCGACCGTCGCGTCCATCTCCACAGGCGGCCTGTTGACGGGACTTTCAGCAGGAACGTCAACCATTACCGCAGCCTCAGGGTCAATTACCGCTACAACAACGGCGACCGCAGCCGAAGTAGTCACTTCCATGATCATATCGCCGGCAACAGCGGGTATTACCGCCAATGGCGTTCAAGCGGCGAACTTCACGATCACGGGGACGACGCAGTCCGGGTCGCAGAACATCTCTGCCCTCGTCACGCTCATCGCGGAAAATCCACTCGGGACACCGGCTAACGATGGCGTAGTCACCTGTGTTCCTTCAACGGACTCAACCGGCCCCATTCAGCAGTGCACGGCGGGCGAGGGCACTCTCCAGACGGAAACGACGTACTTTATGGTGGTTTCGTATAGCGGGTACACCGGCACTGCCATCGTCGACGCAACGCTGCAGGTCTCGCCCTAGGCTTCACGTTGGCGGGTGGACCGCGTCTCGAAGTGCATCTCGAAATCCGGGTGCCCCATCTCTCGCGTTCTTTGCGAGAAGTGGGCCCTTCTCGCACCCAGCGACTGAACTCCCTCTCGCGGCAGCGACGCGCAGTTGCCGTGCAGTGCAGCGCTTGCTTTCCCAGAGGCACACAGCGCAGACCTTCAGAACCCAGCAATGGAAACCTCCCCGCACCTGCGTCCGCCCGAGATACCATACTTAATGCTGGTATCAAATATGGTATAATAACCTCATCATGGCAACGGCTCGCAAAGTCACGGTGGAGATCCCGGAATCGCTTCTCGAGAAGGCGCAAGAGGCCAGTGGCACTGGCATCACGCAGACCATCCGGACGGGTCTGCAACTGCTGGCGGCGTCACGTGCTTATGATCGCCTGCTGCAATTGCGTGGCAAAGTCCGCTTCGGTCGCACGTTCAAGGAATTGAAGGAAGATCGTTAGCCGATCAACCGCTTGCCTTCATCCTCAACTACTAATCCTCGACAGCCTGATCAATGATCGCAGCCGACACTAGCACGTGGATCGCGTTTCTGGAGGGTGCTCCCGGCCAAGACGCGCAACTGTTGGAACGGGCGCTGAAAGATCGCCAGGTACTGATGATCCCAGTTGTGTTAACTGAATTGCTGAGTGATCCAGCACTTTGCTCGGGAGTCGCGGAAACGCTTTCAGAGATTCCTACGATTGAGATCGAACCGGGCTATTGGCAACGGGCCGGAGCGTTGCGGGCGAAGCTGTTATCAAAGCGCCGCAAAGCACGGCTTGGAGACGCGCTGATCGCTCAGACTTGTATCGACCGCGGCATTCTCCTCCTCACGCGAGACAAGAATTTCCGGGCATTCTCTGACGCTGTGCAGCTCAATCTGGTTCTGTAAATATGGCCAACGCGCTGGTTGAAGCAAATCCGAGCGCCGTCTCTCAGATCGCCACGCCCACTCGTAAGTTGCCATCCCCGGAAGTCACAGTATTATCGTAGGGGCGGCGGGCCCGATTCCGGCTCGCCAATTAACGACGAACGACGAACGACAAACTCCTATGTCAGACATTCGCTGCATCGGCATCAACACCGGAGGCGGGGACGCGCCCGGCCTCAACGCGGTCATTCGCGCCGCCACTAAGGCTGCAATCATCAAGTACGGATGGAAAGTCATCGGGATTCCGGATGGCTTTGACGGCCTCATCTGGCCCGAGAAATCCTTCGAACTCACGCTCAAAGAAGTGAGCGGCATTCTGCCCCGCGGCGGGACCATTCTCGGGACTACCAACCGCGGCGATCCCTTTCATTACAAGACCCCCGAGAACGGCAAGGAAGTTTCCCGCGACATTTCCCGCCAGGTGATCGCCAATGCTGCCAAGCTCGGCATCGACGCAATCATTACCATCGGAGGCGACGGATCGCAGAAGATCGGCTACGATCTTTTTCAGAAGGGACTGAAGATCGTCGGCGTACCCAAAACCATCGACAACGATCTTTCCGCGACCCAGGTCACGTTTGGATTCGACACCGCACTGCACACCGTCACTGACGCACTCGACAAGATCCACACCACCGCCGAATCGCACCATCGCGTGATGGTGGTTGAGGTGATGGGCCGCGACTGCGGCTGGATTGCGCTCGAAGCCGGAATTGCCGGCGGTGCCCACGTCATCCTCATCCCGGAAATCCCTTTCACCATCGCAAACGTCTGCCGTTACATCGCCGAGCGCGAAAAAACCGGCAAGTACTTCACCATCGTTGTGGTGGCTGAGGGCGTGAAGCTGCCGCCGGAGCTGAAGGAGAACCGCCGAGCGAGTCCTGTCGGCAACCTGATCGGCAACGCCATCGGCGCCGGCGCAAACAAGGAAGTGCGAATCAGCGTGTTAGGGCACATTCAGCGCGGCGGTACGCCCACACCCTTCGACCGCATCCTGGCAACGCGCTTCGGCGTGGCCGCGGTCGACCTGATTGCCGCTGGAGGTTTTGGAATGATGGTCGCGCTGCACGGAGACTCCATTGTCTCCGTCGACGTGGCTCATGCCATCGGCCATCTCAAGTCCGTTGACCCGAAAGGCGAACTGGTCCGAGCCGCGCGCGCCATCGGCATTGGATTTGGGGACTGAAGCGCTGTCAGCGGTCAGAGAACTGAGAACTGCTACTCTTTCATCATCGCGTCAATCAGCGCGTAGAGTTGGCTGGCATCCTTCATCTCCACATAGGGTTTTTCCGGATGCCGGATGCTGACCACATACACCGTCGGAGTGTGTTCGAGCTTGATGGCCTTGCCCACGTCGCGGTCGGCGTTTACCTCGGCGGCAAACTTGCCTTGCGGATCAATCACGAAGGGCAATCCGACTTTATGTTCGGCGGCGAACTTCTCAGCGTAGCCTCGCAGGTTCTGGGGATTGATCTCAAGCTGGTTGGAAAAAATATAGTCGCGGAACTCGTTTCCCAGATCTTTCGAAGTTCCGTCGAAGTATCGTGCCATCACCGCCGCGTCATAGGACCAGTTGTGCATAGGCAGGGGAAAGTCATGACGAATCAGCGGAATCTTGTAGGTCTTGGAGGCTTGCTCGAGAATGGGCGCCACGCGACGGCATTGCGGACACTGCAGATCCTCGAACACCACAATGGCCACTTGCGCCCCTTTGGGCGGACGCAATGCCGGATTTACCGGCTCATTCGCCGCTGCGGACAAACCCGTAGCGAACATTAACGGCGCCAGCGCCATTAGCAACAGAACAGCGATCCTGCATATGTGTTTCATCACTTGGTTAGTCATAGCTCGTTCTGCCTTCATGGTAACTGATGCGCCTGCGCGGTGTCAGGTTACCGGGATCACACCCGGCTTCGCGGGAGTCGGTTCCTTGGACTTTCGTGTCCGCAAACCATCGCCTCGACGCGCTATAGTAGAAAGTTGACCACGCTTGTGTCAGATTGCCGAGGTTAACTGGTCGACGTTAACTGGTGGATGTGAACAGGTCGACTTGACCGCCTGGAAGATCGTGAAACCGCCCTCTCCATTAAACTCTTATCCGTTCGCCGTGGCCTTAGTCCTGGCTGCTACCCTTTTGCCCGGACTGGCTGCCTGCAATCGTAAGGGCCGCCACGTCGAAGTCAACTATGTCTCGGCCGCGCAGGCCACGCTCCGCGACCAAGTCGCAACCGCGTACACCCGCGTGGGCACGGTGAAGAACGGCGAGCGCGTGGAAGTTCTAGAGCGCGAGAAGCGTTTTTCCCGCGTGCGCACCGCAAACGGCATGGAAGGTTGGATCGAGCAACGATACCTGGTAGATCAGCAGACCTATGATGCGCTGCAGAAACTTACGCAAGAGAACCTTAACGATCCCGTGCAATCGCCCGGCGTGCTGCGTAACGAAACCAACTTACACATCACGCCCAGCCGCGAAGCCGAGCATCTTTACCAGCTTTCCGCGGGAGCGAGGGTTTCCGTGCTTAAGCGCGCTACGGCGGAGAAGTTGCTGGGAGCGTCCCCCGAGCCGGCGAAAAGCAAAAGAGCTTCCGGCGGGAGAGCACCCTCCGGCCCGCTCCTGGAAGACTGGTGGCTGGTGCGTGACTCGGAGAACCGCGTGGGCTGGGTGCTGGCCCGGATGGTGGATCTCGACGTCCCGCTCGACATCGCGCAATATGCCGAAGGGCAGCGCATTGTCGCGTTCTTTGCGCTGAACCAGGTTCAGGATGTTGGCAAAGACGGCACTGGCAAGAACGTTTCCCAGTATCTGTGCGCCGTCACCGAGCCGCACGACGGCCTGTCCTACGATTACGATCAGATTCGCGTCTTTACCTGGAACGTCAAAAAGCATCGCTACGAGACCGCCTACCGCGAGCACGGTCTGAACGGCGTGCTACCGGTAACAGTGAGCAGCGAGAACTTCGAAAAGGAAGGCGTGCTGCCGATCTTCATCCTGCGAGTGAAAGACGATAGCGGCAACATCAGCGAACGGAAGTACAAGCTGAACACGCCAATTGTGCGCCGGGTATTGGCTCCGGGCGAACAGCAGGCCCAGCCGGCCGCGAAGCGTCGGCGAGTTGGCAGGCCGTCTAACCCTTGATTCTTGTCGAACCTGCACCCAGAATTTCCCGGCTCTTCTTCTCTTGGACGAAGACTGTCACACGCAGATTCTGAGGATTCCAGTGGGAGTTGAATTTCACCAGGGGATCTCCGGCAAAAGAGACTGACGTCCCGTTCGCATCCGCCACACCTATCTTGTGCAGGGATCGCAGCGTGGCGATGTGATGCAGGACGTGCCCGGCATTCTCTCCCAGGCTTACTGACGATTGCAGGCCGTCCTCGGTTACCGCCAACCAGACTTCAGCAACATCCCCGGGAGCGTTTTGCGCAAGCTTTCCGACCGACACGGTGAAATGGTGCGAGCCCTTTGCCTCCGGGTCGCCGGAAGTGATCTTAACCTCTGTTTTCAAGCTACCCGCGGCCTTTCCGATTTCGGATTCGGCTTTTCGCGCATTGTTTCCGACGAACTGGCTGCGGCCGTTTACAACGAGTTCCGGCGTGTAGGGATCGTCCTTGAAGAGAGCTGCATAGTCCTGTTGCCGCTCCGTCCATTCCGACGAAGAATACGGATCGATCCACCCGTCGTGGTTCCAATAATCCACGTGCTCTTCCAGCGCGATGATCTCCGCGCCCGCTACCGGTTGTTGCTGCTGCAACCGCTGCAGCAAAGCGTCGGCCGGCGGACAACTGGAACAGCCCTCCGAGGTAAATAATTCAACCACCACGGGCTTGCGGCCAGCGTCCACGGCTGAGGTTTGCGCTTTGGTCTTTGCCGTGAAGGCCGAATACACAACAAACAGCGCGAAAGCTAGAGTTACCGCCGCAGCTGAAAAAAAATGTCTCATGGTCTTCATCTCGTTATGCAAGTGGATGCCCGGCCAGCTCGAAAGTTACACGAGTCAAACCAGCAACTAGCAATAGAAGTCCGCGATACTTTTCACCACCCAGCATTGCTCCCCTTCGGTGAGTTCGGGGAACATAGGCAAGGCCAGCACTTCTTTCGCAGCGCGCTCAGCTTGGGGAAAGTCGCCTTCGCGGTAGCCGAGATAAACGAAGCAGGGCTGCAAGTGCAGCGGGATGGGATAATAAATCTCCGTTCCAATCCCGCGCGCTGTGAGGAACTCGCGCAGTTCGTCGCGCCGGAAGGCCCGGACGACGTACTGGTGAAAAATATGATAAGTCCCGCCCACAGTCAGCGGCAACTGGATGGGGGCAGAGCTCTCTGGCTGTCCACCGGTTGACGTGAGGCCGGCTGCGGCAAATAGCTGATCGTATCGCGCGGCACGCTGGCGGCGCGCTTTGTTCCATCCTTCCACATATTTCAGCTTCACGCGCAGGATTGCAGCTTGGATGGCGTCGAGGCGGCTGTTCCATCCCAACTCTTCGTGAACGTAACGGCGCGGACTGCCGTGATTACGCAAGCGGCGGATGTGTGCCGCCATTTCCGGGCTGTTTGTCGTGACTAATCCGGCATCACCGTAGGCGCTGAGATTCTTCGTGGGGTAGAAGCTGAATGCGGCGGAGACGCCGATGGACCCTGCGCTGCGGTCGCCCCTGCGCGCGCCAATGGCTTGGGCTGCGTCTTCGATCAATCGCAGATGGAACTCGTCCGCCAGATGCTGCAAGGAATCCATGTCCGCGCACTGGCCGTAAAGGTGAACGGGGAGCAGAGCGCGAAGTTTGTCACGCCGGCCGCCGCGCAGAAGGGACTCTACCCGAGCGGGATCAAGATTGAATGTGCCCGCATCGATATCGGCAAACACCGGACGAGCGCCGGCCCGCGCGATAGCGCTGGCAGAAGCGAAGAAGCTGAACGGCGTGGTGAGAACCTCATCTCCCGGCTGCACACCCGCGGCAACCAGAGCCAGCCACAAGGCGTCGGTGCCGGAAGCGCAACCTATGGCGTCACTCGCTCCGCAGAACTCCGCCAGCTCGCGCTCGAGCGCCTCGACTTCAGGCCCCAGAATGTAATGTTGAGAAGCGCAGACCCGCCCGACAGCAGCCAGTACCTCGGCGCGCACCTGCTCATACTGTCTTTGCAGATCAAGCATCGGCACGGAGTGGAGAGGCGTTACGCCAAGCAAATCCGCGTCTGCTGAGTCCGGCTTGGAGGTTCCGGGTTTCGTAGGCGAAGTGGACACTGAAAGGGAAATTGTAACAGCACAGGTCCCAGCTACACTCATGCCATCGGATCAGCCCCGCTGGGCAGATGTTCGGGTTTTATTCCAATTTACATAGCCTACCTCCGTAAATCCATGTCTATTTCTCGACACTTTCAGCTGTCTTGTCTCCATATACATGATAACTAAGCCTGTTAGTTGGCAACTGTTTTGGAACATCAGCTGCTATTGCCATCTGTTTTGCCCCCTGCGAAAATCACTTATCACCTGACAAGTGAAACTGATGTACTTTGGTGTGTTTTTTAAGCCAAAGGGGAAATTCGGGTTAATGCGACTCTTGGCTGAGGCCACAAACGGAGTGTTACACATGAGGCGGACTAGCGTTGCTTTTCTGGTGGGGTATTTGTCGGTAGCCCTGGTGCTCGGGTTCGCGGCGTCGTCTGCGAACGCCCAGGATAACTCCAGCGTAACGGGTGTGGTTACCGATCAGACCGGGGCCGTCGTCGCCGACGCCACCGTGACTCTCCAGAATACTTCAATCGGCTTTTCGTCGACCAAGACGACCAACTCAATCGGCGTGTATGAATTTTCCAATGTTCCCGCCGCCAGCAATTATTCGATCGTGTTTTCCAAGAACGGTTTCTCTGGTCTGACTATCGACAAGATCGCCCTGAACGTGGGCACCAAGGAAACGCGCGATGCCCAACTTCGAGTCGGCGATAACAAGGTGAGCGTTGAAGTCGTTGGCAGTTCGGCCGAAACCCTGAACACAATCGACGCCACCATCGGTTCTAATATCGACGGGGACCGCGTTCAGGATCTGCCGAATATCTTCGTTAACAACGCGGCGAACTACCTGTCTCTGGCGCCAGGTGTAGTCCCCAACGATGGGGGCGGGAACGGAGGCACAGTAGCCGGAACCCGCTCCGACCAGACCAACATTACTCTGGATGGCCTGGATGTGAACGACCAGCGAGGCGGTTTTGCCTTCACCACCACGGTTAACACTCCGCTCGATTCCATTCAAGAGTTCAGGGTTACCACCACCGGCGACGATGCTACCTACGGCCATAGCGCCGGCGGACAATTTGAGCTCGTCACCAAGAGCGGTACCAATAAGTTCCACGGCCAATTGTTCGAGTACAATCGCGTTACCGCCTACACCGCCAACGACTATTTCAACAATCTTCAGGGAATTCCGAATCCACAGTTGATCCTTAATCAATTCGGCGGCGACGTCGGCGGTCCTATTCTCAAGGATAAGCTCTTCTTTTTCTTTTCCTACAACGGTCTGCGCGAGGTGCAACCGCTGCAGAACTTCGATACGGTGCCGGATCCATCTTTCTTCAATGGGCAATTGAATTATGTCAACACCGCCGGCAACGTTGTCACCACTCCCACGGGAAACGCCACGGTAACTAATTCTCTGGCAAACTTGGATCCGCAGGGAATCGGCGCGGACCAGTCTTTGCTGGGTTTCCTGCAGGCGCGCGGCTATCCTCTGCAGCCCAACTCCAACGCGGTCGGCGACGGTCTCAATACCTCAGGCCTTTTCTTTGATTCCCCGCTGCGGTCTACACAGAACACGTTCATTGGCAGGCTTGACTATCAGATGACGACCAATCACAGGTGGTTCGTCCGGGCCACATGGCAAAGAGGCACGGGCGGCATTGGCGGCGTCGCAGAACAGGTTTTTCCAGGCGATCCGGACCCCAGTTCAAGCTTTGTGGACCATTCGCGAGCATGGGTATTCGGTGAGACCGCGACGATTTCGCAAAACATGACCAACCAGGCGTCTTTCGGTGAAACCAACCAGGTCAACGCTTTTGTAATCAATAATAAGCCGACTTTTCCCAACAGTTTGAGCTTTTTCGACCCTGCCTTCGGAGACGTTTTGACCAATCCGTATCTCGGACTCAATGAGCAGTTTCCCGTAGTTCCGGTTTACCAGGGCCGCGATACGTTCACCTGGGTGCACGGGCAGCACACCCTTCAATTCGGAGGCTTGATTTCGCCCGTGATCTTCAAGTCCGGGAATTTGACCGATACCAATTTACAGGAGCTTGGTATCGGGGGAGACCTCTCTCAACTCTCAGGAAACGAACGTCCGAACGATTTCAATGGAGACACCTTAGAATGGGACCGCGTGTTTGCTCTAGCCCTGGGGCGGTACTCTAGCGTTTCTTCGGGCTACAACTACGATCTCGCTGGAAACCCGTTGCCTCAGGGCGGCGTTCCCATCCGGGACTACCATTCCATTCAGTATGAGTTGTTCGCGCAGGATAGCTGGAAGGTGCGTCCAGATTTCACCTTTACCTACGGCCTGCGCTGGCAGTTCCATAAGCCCCTCAGCGAAGTGAACGGCTTCGAAGCTGTCCAGAATCAAACCCCGCAAAGCATCTTCAGTGTGCGCCAGGCAGAAGCGGCTGAGGGGATTTCCGGTCCCAATGCGGTTCCATTCATCACCTATGGACTCGGCGGCAGCAAGAATCACGGGCCGGGGTATTACAAGGCCTCCTACAACAATTTTGCGCCCCGCATTGGAATGGCATACTCGCCGAGCGTCACTCACGGATGGCTAGGCGACCTTCTCGGCGACCGTAAGACCAGCATCCGCGCAGGCTTCGGGATTGATTTTGACAATAACCTTATCGGGCAGGGATTCGAATTAGATGAAACCAGCTTCCTTTTCAGCAATACCGGCGTTACAAATAATGGTAGCCTAGCTACCGACCCTCGATTCTCGTGCCCTTCGCCCTGCACCGGCACGACCTTGGGGACTAGCTTGCCGGCGCCGGCTGCCGCCCCCGTTGCTTCACGTCCCACGCTTACGCCTAACCTGGATGCGAACGGCTTCCCGATCGGATTCTTTAACGGTGGCTTCGGCCAGGGGGCGTTCTTTAACTTCGATCCCCACTACAGAACGCCCTACGAGATGCATTTCTCGTTTGGCATTCAACGCGAGCTACCCGGAAATTGGCTGGTGGAGGCGGATTACGTAGGCAAGCTCGGCCGCAGGTTGCCCGCCCTGGGAGATCCGGCCCAGACTTTGAATTTCGTGGACGGGACTTCCCTTCCTGGCCTAGTGTCCCCAACTGTGCCGTCCGGCCAAAGCCTGTATAACGCGTTTGGAGCGGTTCAGAAGCAGGTTCAGGCGAACACCCCCATTCCAAATATCACTACCCAGCCGTGGTTCGAAAATCAAGTGGGGGCGGCGCTTGTCCCGACTGGCCTCAACTGCACTACGATCGGCCCCGCTCTTGCTGGTTTTTTTGGTTTTGCGCCTGCTTCATGCACTCAACTGGCTGTCGCTTTGGGCGGTGGTTTCTTCGGCGATGGCGACACGTCGTCACTAATTCAAACCCTGGCGGACATTCACCTGACCGGCAACGTAGAACAGGGGCTCTTGCTGCCTAACGTTGGACTCCTCGCTCAGGACGGAGCTGCGGGGTTCATCGGCAACTACAGCTCCTCCAGCTATAACGCTCTGATTGTCCGGGTGAATCACAGGATGTCGCACAATCTGACGATGGAATTGAACTACACGTATTCTCACTCCATTGACAATGATTCTGGCGTCCAGAACAATTTGGTTCTTTTTAGCAGCTCGGAAATCTGCGATCTCCGCAACCTTCGCGTTTGCCGGGGCAACTCCGACTTCGATCACCGGCACCTTCTGTCATCAAGCTTCGAATATGGCTTGCCGTTCGGTCGGGGCCAATGGCTGGGTGGCAACTCATCAAAGCTACTGGATGAACTGATTGGTGGCTGGCACGTTTCGGGCATCTTTCAGGCCTATACGGGGTCACCTTTCAAGATCGACTCGGGTGCGTTTACGATCGACTTTACGCAGACTCAGCCGGCCGTATTCATCGGCACCGGGGCGGACGTCAAAAAGGGAATCCATCAAGTCCCTCAGGGTGCTGATGTACCGAATACAGTCCAGTTTTTCTCGAACTCCACCAACGCTTTCGGAGCATTCACAGCCCCGATTGCTGGCGGTCCGGGAAACCGCAACATAATCAATGGCCCGGGGTACTGGGACTTGGATTTGGCTCTGCTGAAGGACTTTAAGTTGCCTTGGGAGAGCCAAAAGATACAGTTCCGCGCGGACGCGATCAACGTGCTCAATCACGTCAATTTCTCCAATCCGGGACCGTCAAACACGGCATCGCTCCTCCAACCGAACTCTTTCGGTAACATTACTTCTGACGTGAATGGGCCCCGCGTATTGCAATTGGGTTTTCGGTACTTGTTCTAGAACCCAGTGCGGCAAATCATCCAAAAGGGCCGGCCAAAAGGCCGGCCTGATTCTTTCTAGCTTCTGCTTGGCCTGCCTATTTTCCAAACATGGGGTAATGACTCGCCGCGCCCATGAAGAACAGCATTACTACCGACAGGAAGGCGTTGGCTCGGCTGGCCAGGAAGGCCTGGCGCGCCATGGCTTTGGCTTTGTCGGGGATGGGCGTGCCGTTGGTGGCGTTGTCCCTGGTCCACTGAATCAGGCGTTTCTGGATGCGCCAGATTACTCCCCAGACGTTGAGCAGCATGACCCAGCCGATGCCGCCGCCGATCCCGATCGCAAGCAGGCGGTTGCTCTCCCAACCGTGGTTGTTCAGGCTCAGGAAGAGCCAGGCCGCGACTGCGACGACCGCGGCGTAGACCACGCCGACGAATGCGCCTTTGTCGAAGATTCCCTTGCCGGGGATGAGGCAGGCGTAGAGCAGGCCCCAGACGATCGTCCAGATCAGAAAGAAGCTGCCCATCACGGGGCCGCTGGAGCCGCCTCCGTTCACAGCATCGGTCGCAACGATTTTCCCCCAATAGATCAGCCCAGCCAGCACTGTGAGAGCCGCCGACATGCGAAACCACCACAGGGCGCGCGTCATCAGAGCGGGCATCACTTTGCCTTTCGTGGTGGGGTCGAGTTCCTTCATCAAGGGGACGTTCACCAGGTTGAAGAAGTAGAGCAGGCCGATCCATGTGATGCCGGCCAGGAAGTGGATCCACCGGACCAACATGAGAAAGTTCGAGTTGAAGTCCGAGGGAAAGTTGATTTGGGGTCCGAGGAAGGTTGCGAGAGCGGCGCTTGCCATGATGCCTCCTGAGATTTAACCGGTAACGTCCACGCCGGGGATTGTACACAACGGGTGGGGAGCGATGGGATAAAGAACGATTTCGCAGTCCAAGCCTTCTCACGGTGAAAGAATCTGGTTTCCCACAAGTTCCAGGTTGAAAAGCGCGGGGCTAGCCCGTATGGTAGTCGCAGCTACCTGCCAGGCGGCGCAGACTTGGGAAACCGGGCTGCGAAGAGGCAGGCTAACCCCCCGTGTTCCTGATGCGGTAAGCCCGCGAGGAACATGCTGTTGATTTGAAGCTTGTCTTGAACTGTCTGCGGCAGAGGCAAGCTGGTGTCTGTCAGGTCAAAGAACTTAAGGAGATCGGCTATGGAAAACAGCAAGCCGGCCCAGAACATCCAGGATTCCTTCCTGAACACGGCCCGCAAGGAACGATTGAGCATCACGATCTACCTGTTGAGCGGAGTGAAGTTGACGGGCCGGATTCGTTCCTTCGACAAGTATTCCGTGGTGCTGGAAGCCAACGGACAAGAACAATTGATTTTCAAACACGCCATCTCGACCGTGGTGATGGGCCGCACCGGGCCGCATGTGGCGCACCTGGCGCATCCCGAGGCGAAGGCCGTCGGCGCGCCTGGCTCGGCGGCGCCATCGTCGTCTTCGTCGTCGGGGCCGACGGCGGTCTCAGCGGCAACCGCCTCGGGCACCGAAGGGTAAGGCGTTCCCGGCTTGCGCAGTTCTCATCCCAAGAAGACCCGCGATCGTGCGTTGGCAGTCCGACGTGTGCCTCTCGGCTCCGAGACTGAACGTAAAGATAAAGACAAAGACTCCCAGGAACGCGCGTTTCTGGTCGGGATTGATGTGCGCACTCGCGGACGAGGTGCTCGAGGCACAGTTACCGCGCAGGCCCAGGCGGCCCGGAATGCAGCGTCTTCTGCCCTTGCCTCGGACGTCAAGCCGCAGACGTCGGGACTGAGTGCAGGGCAAAGCACAGGAAAGGCCACCACCAACAAGCCGAGCATTCCGGAGTTTGACGCAGAAGAGTCGATGGCCGAACTGCGCACGCTGGCGGGGAGCGCAGGTGCGAAGGTTGTTGGCGAAATCCTTCAGCGCCGTGACCGGCCTGATCCCGCGACTCTGATCGGCGCGGGCAAACTGGAGGAGATTGCAGGGGCGGCGGCCTCTGTGAATGCCGATCTTCTTCTCTTTGATCACGACCTGACTGCTTCGCAGCAGCGCAACATAGAAAAGATCGTCCACCGGCGGGTGATCGACCGCACCCAGTTGATCCTCGACATTTTTGCGCGGCACGCCCGCACCCGGGAAGGCCAGCTGCAGGTAGAACTGGCGCAACTGCAGTACATGCTTCCGCGCCTGGCCGGACGCGGCGTGGAGATGTCGCAACTCGGCGGCGGCATCGGCACGCGCGGTCCAGGTGAAACGCAATTGGAGACCGATCGCAGGAAAATTGCCCGGCGGGTGCGGCACGTGGAGCAGCAACTGGAGAACGTGCGGCGCATCCGGGCGCAGCAACGGCAGCGGCGGGAATCGGCTCCGGTGGCAACCGTGGCTCTGGTGGGCTATACCAACGCAGGGAAGTCGACGCTGTTCAATGCGCTGACGCGGGCCACAGTGCTGGCTTCGCCGCGCATGTTCGCGACCCTCGATCCGACTATCCGGGCGGTTGTCCTTCCGTCGAAGCGAAAGGTGCTGCTCTCGGACACTGTGGGATTCATTCGCAGCCTGCCGCACACGCTGGTCTCGGCCTTTCGTGCCACGCTAGAGGAGGTGCAGCGAGCGTCGCTGATTCTGCATGTTTCCGATGCCAGCAGCCGGCTCTCGGCGGAGCAGGATGCGCAGGTGGAGATTGTCCTGAAAGAGTTGGATGCAGACAAGAAGCCGCGGCTGAGGGTGATGAATAAGGTCGATCTGCTGGACGGGGAAGTCGCAGAGAGCTTGATGAATGACGCGCTGCGCGATGATTCGAACACAGTGTACGTGTCGGCGGCGGAAGGCACAGGGCTGACTCGTCTGCTCGAGCGCATCGACGCGATGATCGAGGAAGACCGCGTGAGCCGCGTGCATCTGCGGGTTCCGCAGAAAGAAGGGAAGACCCTGGCCATGCTGGAAGCCAAGGCGCGAATCTATTCGCGGACCTACAAAGATGGGGCGGTGGACTTGGAAGCGGAAGCGCCCGAGTCGGTTGTGAGGCGGGTCAGGGAATTTATCAGAAACTAGGTTCGATCACGGCGCCCACTCGGAGTATTCGTTGTATTCGGCGAGTTCGAAGCCAGCGTCAGGAGCGCCCTTAACGCTCATAGAGACGATCAAGCCATTCGATAGAGCTTTTACTTCCCAGAGCTCCTCCCCGCCGAACTCGTACTTTCGGATCGTCCGCGATTTTCCCAAGACCGCGGCTGGTTCCACGCCTGCCATAACAAACTTGTCGGGATGCGAATCCATCTCCAGAGATATCTGCCCGAGACTCTTTTCCTTCAAGACGTAAACATCGACTGAACCTTTAAATTTGTTAGCTTGAAAAATGCGAGTTGCGGCCACGGAAAGCCAAACCAAGTCGATCCCGCTGAAATCGTCGACCATTACAATGCAAGGTCCTTTTACGTCGGTTGAAGTGGATGATTTCTTGCCCTCGAATTCTGACTCGCAGGATAATCTGTCACTCTCCAGCCGGCACGAGAGCGAAATTGTGTCGCCTTCCCGAACTCGAGCAAGGTTCAACGAATAGCCCGATGGAAGGAATTGGTTGTCGAATCTGAAAGTCTGAACGAGTCGGCCCGCGATGCCAGCGGCTGGACCAGCAACCACTTCCGCTAAGAAACTCCCGTCAGATTCCTTCCATAGTTTCCACGCGTCATAGGGCTTTCGCACATTTGATTTTTGGCCCGTGTAGCTGCCTTCGGCAACCAGGGTTCGCTCGACCGCAAGTGTGGGGATGCTAAGAATGGCACACGCCAACAAAGTGCTCAGCACTGTCGAGAACCTGGTTAGCATCATTGGCGGCCTTCTGGTCCCAAACATTAAATGGGCCGGCAACCAAGAAGCGGTGACATTCCTTGGCTATCGGCCCATTCGATCCTGAATTGGATCGGAGGTGATACCTCAATGCTAGTCCTCTTTACTGGGAAGTCAAGGGATAGTTGCAGATTTTTGCATGGTTGGCCAAACTGGGCTTGACAAGCCGAATTCGCCCATTGTGAGACCGTGCTGCCAAGCCGAAAATCGAGCTGAAGATCAGCCCTTTGCGTTGACATAAGCGCCTGCGGACGTTAGACTTAACAGTTTTCATAGCCCTCATTTTCCTGTTTAGCCGCTATCAATGGATCAAACGCTACGACAACTAGGCGAATTACTGCTCGGAGCGGTGCCGACGGTGATCCTGTTGGCGCTGCTGTACCTGCTTTACGCGATGATTGTGCACAAACCGTTGCGGCGCGTGCTTGACGAGCGGCGCAGCAAAACGGAAGGCGCGGTCGAGAAGTCGCGGGCTGACATAGCCGCGGCCGAGGCGCGGACGTCAGAGTACGAGCAGCAGTTGCGCGAGGCGCGGGCGACGGTGTTTCACGCCCAAGAGGCTCGCCGCAAGGCGGCGTCGGATGCGCGTACCGTGGCTCTGAACGAAGCACGCAACAAAGCTCAGGCACAGGTGCAGGCGGCAAAGGCTGACATCCAGAAGGATCGTGAGGCGGCGCAGCAGGGTTTACAGTCCGAGGCACAAGCTCTGGCAACGGAGATTATGCGACGCGTACTGGAGCCGGCCGGGGCGGGACGTTGATGTTCGAGCGCGGGATGTCGAAGATGTCAATTCCGAATTCAAAGATGATGGCTTTCGTGAATAGGATCATCCGCACGGTTCTGCTGGCGCTGCTCGCTTTGACTTTCGCCGCCGCGAACGGACCGGTACGCGCGCAAGAGCCGACCACGCCGCAAAAGAGACAGCAGTCCCAGAGTTCGCGGTCCCAGGGCTCGAAGCAGCCGGGCATTGGGCAGCAGTTGGCGCACGAGACCCGGGAGGCGGCAGGAGAAGAGCAAGACGAGACGGCGGAATTTAAGCAGTCGGCATCGGTAAGGCTGATTGCGAAGTGGACAGGGATGAGCCTGCAGCATGCCTATTGGTTGAGTGTGCTGTTCAACTTTGTTGTGATTGCGGGGGTGATTGCATGGGCGGCCCGCAAGTATTTGCCGCCAATGTTCAGCGCCCGGACGGCGGCGATCCAGAAAGCGATGCAGGAGGCGCAGAAGGCTAGTGAGGAAGCGCGACGGAAGCTGGCGGAGATCGAATCGCGTCTCATGAAGCTGGACGTGGAGATTGGCATGATGCGCAATGCCGCGGAGAAGGAAGCTGGAGCCGAGGAGGCTCGCATTCAGGCGGCGGTTCAGGAAGATGCGCGGAAGATGTTCGAATCGGCGCAGCAGGAAATCGCCTCGGCTGCCAAGACCGCGCGACGTGAACTGACCGCCTACGCCGCTAATTTGGCTGTCGCCTTGGCGGAGAAACAGATTCAAGTGGATGCGGCGACCGATCAGACGTTGGTTCGCAGATTCGCCACGGATCTCGGTAGATCTGAGGCTTCGGGTCCCGGGAAGGACGGGCGCTAGAACATGGCTTCGGTCGCGAGCACGTATGCCCGGGCGTTCGCAGATGTGGTGCTAGGCGCGCACTTGGACGCGGATCGCTGTATTGCGGAACTGCGCATGATTTCGACCTTGCTGGCCGAGAGCGCGGAATTGCGGCGCGTGTGGGAGAATCCCGCGATTCCGGCTGAGCAGAAGCGGAGGGTGCTCGATGTAATTGCCGAGCGTGACGGGGTTTCAATGCAGGTGAGGAACCTTGTCGCGGTGCTCATTGATCACCGGCGTATACATTTTCTGGACCCAATCATCCGGCAACTGGAGAAGGAACTCGATGCCCGTCTGGGATTCGCCGAGGCCGAGATCACCAGTGCCCGCGAGTTGGGCGCGGCGGAGAAGCGTGAGTTCGAAGCCCAGGTCGGAAAGCTCACGGGCAAGAAAGTCAGGCCGCGATACGGACAGGATGCGTCGCTTCTTGGCGGCGCGGTGGTCCGCGTGGGCAGCACGATTTATGACGGTTCGGTGAAAGGGCAGTTGGAGAGGATTCGCGAAGAAATCAGTCGCAATTAGCAATTGGCAACTAGCAAATGCTGATTACCAAGTCCTAAATGCTGCTGGGGCTAGCTGAGAGCAACCTATGGCGCAAATCAAGGCAGACGAAATAACCAAACTGATCCGCGAGCAGATCGAGAACTACGAATCAAAGATCTCCGTGGACGAGACCGGCACCGTCATCACGCTCGGCGATGGCATCGCGCGCGTGTATGGACTGGACAAAGTTATGGCCGGCGAACTTCTTTCTTTCCCCCACGGCGTGGCCGGCATCGCCATGAACCTGGAAGAAGACCAGGTGGGCGTGGTGCTGCTCGGTGAATACACCGAGATCAAAGAAGGTGATGAGGTGAAGCGCACCGGGCGCATCATGAGCGTGCCCGTGGGCGATGCCATGATCGGGCGCGTGGTGGATTCGCTCGGCCGGCCCATCGACGACAAGGGTCCCATCGCCACCGACAAGTTCATCGCGCTGGAGCGCCTGGCGCCTGGCGTCATCGACCGGCAGCCGGTGCGCGAGCCCATGGCGACCGGACTGAAGGCCATCGACAGCATGATTCCGATCGGCCGCGGGCAGCGCGAGTTGATTATCGGCGACCGGCAGACCGGAAAGACCGCGGTCGCGCTTGACACCATCATCAACAGCAAAGGCAATGACCTGGTCTGCATTTATAACGCGATCGGACAGAAGCGCTCCTCGATTGCGCAGGTGGTGAAGATTCTCGAAGACGCCGGCGCGATGGAATACACCATCGTGGTGGCAGCGTCCGCGTCGGAACCTGCGCCCATGCAGTACATTTCGCCGTACGCAGCGACTGCCTTGGGTGAATATTTCCGCGACACCAAGCGGCACGCGCTGGTTATTTACGACGACCTCTCGAAGCATGCGGCGTCGTATCGTGAAATCTCGCTGCTGCTGCGGCGGCCGCCGGGGCGCGAGGCGTATCCCGGGGACGTGTTCTATCTTCACTCGCGGCTGCTGGAGCGCTCGGCCAAGTTGAGCGACAAGAACGGCGGCGGATCGCTGACCGCGCTTCCCATCATTGAGACGCAAGCCGGTGACGTTTCGGCTTACATTCCCACGAACGTCATTTCCATTACCGACGGGCAGATTTATCTGGAGACCGACCTGTTCAACCAGGGCGTGCGTCCGGCCGTCAACGTAGGTTTGTCGGTGAGCCGGGTCGGCGGCAGTGCGCAGATCAAGGCTATGCGGCAGGTTGCTGGAACGCTGAAGCTCGAACTCGCGCAGTACCGCGAACTGGCGGCCTTTGCCCAGTTCGGCAGCGATCTCGACAAAGCCACGCAAGCCCAGCTCAACCGCGGTCAGCGTCTGGTCGAACTGCTGAAGCAAAACCAGTTCTCGCCGCTGCCATTTTCCAAGCAGATTCTGATCATCTTTGCGGGTACTGGAGGATTTCTCGATGACCTCCCGGTGAATCAGGTCCGTGACTTCGAGAAAGAACTTTACGAATACGTGGACGCGACCCAGTCCGGCCTGCTGCGCACGATCATGGAAAAAAAGATTCTCGATGATGCTCTGAAGGCCCAGTTGACCGAGGTAATCAAACAGGCGAAACAGCAGTTCGTAGCGGATAGGGAAGCGGTCGCGAAGTAGCGGCCTTGTGAAGGCGGATATCCTTCGCTTCGCGAAGGATGGCAAGGATTTGATTTTGCCCAACGACGAACGATAAGCGACCAACGACTGATTTATGGCAAACATTCTCGATATTCGACGCCGTATCCGCAGCGTGGTGAACACGCGGCAGATCACCAAGGCCATGAAGGTGGTGTCGGCCGCGAAGCTGCGCCGGGCGCAGGAGCGCGCTCTGTCGGCGCGGCCCTACGCGTTGATGCTGACGAACGTTTTGAAATCGTTGGTGGCACGGGCGGAGATTTACGATCCCGAGACTGGCGAGCCGAAGCATCCCTTGCTGGCGCAACGGGAAGAGAAGAATATCTTGCTGATCGTCATCACAGGCGACAAGGGTCTGGCAGGCGCGTTCAGCGCCAATGTTACGAAGGCTGCCAGCCGTTTTGTCGACTCCAAAGCCGCAAAGAATATCGACATTGAAGCGATTGGCCGCAAGGGGCGCGATTTCTTACGAAGACGCTATCCAGCCGCGGCGGTGCAAACACGAAGCCTGGCCGAGCCTGAAGAATCGCTGGAAAATCAACCTGAGGCTTCGGATCGTGCAGGAGCAATCCAAATTACGGGAGAGCATGTTGGTGTTCTCGGCAAATTGGAATTTTCGCAAGCCCGGGCTTTGGCGGAGAGCGTGATCAGGCGTTATCAGCGTGAAGAGATTGATTCTGTCTACGTTGTTTTCAACGAATTCAAATCAGTGATCGCGCAGCGGCTCATCGTGGAGCAGATTCTTCCCATCGAGCAGATCGGCGAACCAGCGGTCCGCCTGGTTGAGGAAATGACGGAAGAAGAAAAGAAGAAAGCCAAAGAAGCGGCGATCAGCGCTGGAGTGGGCATGCACCGTTCTGAGCCCGGTGCCGAACATGCTGGGGCGCAATTCGGCACGGCGCAGGTGGATTACATCTACGAGCAGGCCCCGGAAGAGTTGTTTCGGGCATTGCTGCCGAAGTATGTTTCCATCCAGGTTTTCCGCGCGCTGCTTGAGTCAGTGGCGGCCGAGCATGCCGCGCGCATGACCGCGATGGATTCCGCCACAAGCAACGCCACCGATATGATCGACTCGCTCACCCTGGCCATGAACCGGGCCCGGCAGGCGAAGATCACGAAAGAGATTATCGAGATCGTCAGCGGCGCAGCCGCAATGTGATGAGTACCAGTACCTAGTACCGAGTAGACGAGTTCAAAATATATGGCAGAGAACATCGGACATGTAGTTCAAATCGCCGGACCGGCGGTGGATGTGCAGTTCCCCGAAGGCAAGTTGCCGCCTATTTATGAGGCGGTGCGAGTGGTCAGCGACGGTTTCACCGTGCCCAGTCCCATCAACGTGATTCTCGAGGTGCAACAGCATCTGGGAGAAGGGCGCGTGCGCTGCATCGCCATGTCCGCCACGGACGGTATGGTGCGCGGCATGAAAGCCATCGACCAGAACGGACCTATCTCTGTGCCTGTAGGCCGCGGCACGCTGGGACGCGTTATGAACGTGATTGGCGACCCCGTCGACCAGCTTGGTCCGATCGAGTTCAAAGAGAGAATGCCGATTCATCGACTCGCGCCGGCCTTCGATGAACAGGCCACGACAGCGGAAATGTTTGAGACCGGCGTCAAGGTCATCGATCTTATTCAGCCCTTCCTGAAGGGCGGCAAGATCGGTTTGTTCGGCGGCGCGGGCGTGGGCAAAACCGTCGTCATCATGGAACTGATCAACAACGTTGCCAAGCAGCACGGCGGCTATTCCGTGTTTGCCGGCGTGGGCGAGCGCACCCGCGAGGGCAACGACCTATGGTTGGAGATGACGGAATCTGGCGTGATCAAACCCGGCAAGCCGGCGGAGTCGAAGGCTGCGCTCATCTATGGGCAGATGACGGAGCCTCCTGGAGCGCGCTTGCGCGTTGCGCTGACCGGACTCACGGTCGCCGAATACTTCCGCGATGCCGAGGGCGCAGATACGCTGCTGTTCATCGACAACATTTTCCGCTTCACGCAAGCAGGGTCGGAAGTCTCGGCCCTGCTGGGCCGCATGCCCAGCGCCGTAGGCTACCAGCCGAACCTGGCGACGGAAATGGGCGAACTGCAGGAGCGCATTACTTCGACCAAGAAAGGTTCGGTCACTTCAGTGCAGGCGATTTACGTTCCTGCGGACGACTTAACCGATCCCGCGCCGGCGACGACGTTTGCTCACCTCGACGCAACCACCGTACTTTCGCGCGCGTTGACCGAGATTGGAATTTATCCCGCGGTCGATCCGCTGGCTTCGACATCGCGCATTCTCGATGCGCGCATCGTGGGCCAGGAGCATTACGATGTGGCGCAAAGGGTGAAGAAGACGCTGCAGACTTACAAGGATCTGCAGGACATCATCGCGATTCTAGGAATCGATGAACTGAGCGAAGACCAGAAGCTTACGGTGGCGCGGGCGCGAAAGATTCAACGCTTCCTGTCGCAGCCGTTCCATGTGGCCGAGCAGTTCACCGGTGCAGCCGGGCGTTATGTAAAGATTGCCGACACGGTGAAAGGCTTCAAGGCGATTGTCGACGGCAAGTACGACGACATTCCTGAGCAGGCTTTCTACATGAAAGGCCCGATCGAAGAAGTGCTCGAAGCAGCGGAGAAGATGAAGGCGGCAGCATAAAAGCAGTGGCCAGTGGTCAGTGTTCAGTGATCAGTCAAACCGGCTGATTCGCGAACGAAAACCGACCGCCGGCCACCGAGCACTGGTCACTGATGTCTGACACTTTCCAACTCGAGATCGTTACGCCGGAAAAGAAAGTCGTGGACACGGCTGCGTCGGAAGTTCAGATTCCCGGCAAGAACGGGTATCTGGGCATTCTGCCGGGGCACGCCCCGCTGATCACCGAACTGGCGATAGGCGAAATCACATTCCGCGCCGGCGCTGAGGAACAGCGGCTCGCGTTGGCGTGGGGATTCGCAGAAGTGCTGCCAGACAAGGTCACGATTCTTGCCGAGACTGCGGAGCGCCCCTCCGAGATCGACGTCGAACGCGCTCGCAAAGCCAAAGCTCGCGCTGAGGAGCGGCTGGCCAGCGGCGATCCCAATGTCGACGTAGAGCGATCTTTGGATGCCTTGCACAAGGCGGAGACGCGGTTGGAAGTGGCTGAAGGGAAGAGCCACTCTTAGTTCCACTCGTCACAAAGCCGCTACGGAACGTTCACCTGATCCCGATTCTCCGACGGCACATACTTTACCGCCGCGGTACGCTCCAGTTTGTCCCAGGCGAACTTGCGGCCTTCGAGCGCGCGCTTCAACGTCTTGAACAGCACCACCGAAAACAACTGGCGGTAGGCGAAGCGCTGCAGCCAGACCTGAGTCAGCAGCCACGCATCCTCTTTATCATCGGGACGACGGCGCTCCAGCGCAAACGCCAGCGCTGACGCGAGAAAGTCGACCACCAGGAACACGAAGAAGAACGCCACGAGCTTGTGAAAACTGGCTGGATCGGTGGAATCGGGGTGGAACTGTTTCTCGATGAAGTACCGAATCGCGCCAACCGCGAACATGATGTCGATGAGCGGCGACACCAGTGGCAGCAGAATCTGGAAGATCACAATGTTCGGCAGCGCCACAAAACCAAGCGCTCCTTTGCGCGCGAACACTCCACTGTGTTTGTAGACAGCTTGCAGAATGCCGAACGACCAGCGAAAACGCTGGCGCATCAGTCCGTTCGCGTTAGTGGGGGCTTCGGTGTAAGCCAACGCCATGTCTTCGTATTCCACACGGTAGCCGCGGCGTAGAAGCGCCATGGTGAGATCAGCGTCTTCGGCGACGGTGTCGATCTGGTAGCCGCCCGCCTCGCGCACGGCGGAAACTCGCCACGCTCCGATCGCGCCCGGCACCACGCTGACCGCCCCGAGAACGTCCAAAGCGCGACGCTCGAAGTTCTGGCTGGTGATGTATTCCAGAGCCTGCCAGCGCGTCCACAGATTCACCCGGTTCCCGACCTTCGCGTTGCCCGCGATGGCGCCGACTTTAGGATTGATGAAATGCGGCACCAGACGTGCGATTGCGTCACTGGCGATAATGGTGTCGGCATCGATGCCAACGAAGAGTTCGGCATCTTCAATATGTTCTATGCCATAGTTGAGAGCTTCAGCCTTGCCCGAGTTCGGTTTGGTAAGGATAAGCACTTCCCCCGCAGCTTCTTCCCGGGCGAACGCGGCGCGCGCCACCTCCAGCGTTCGATCGCGCGAGCCATCGTCGATCACGATCACGCGCAGGTTGGGATAGTCGGAGTTAAGCGCGGCGCGCACCGTGCGCACAATTACTTTCTCCTCGTTGTAGGCGGGAATAAGAACCGCGACTTTGGGCTTGTACGAAGCGACTTCCGCAGGCTTGCCAAAAATCTTTTCCTGCAAGCGGTCATAGACCGCAGCCGTACCGATAAATATCAGGCGCCCGGTCATCAGCAAGTCGCCGAGGAAAAATATCCATGTAATTCCGATTATGGCTGCCTCAAATAGCCAGAAGCCCAATCCGTCCAGGCGCGCAGCCCAAAGCTCGGGAGTAGTCAGCGGCGCCATGACGTCGGCCCGCTTCTTGCCGAGCAGTTCGCAAACTGGCGCGACCTCGTACCCGCGGGCGCGGATGCCCTCAATGATCATGGGCAGCGCCCGCACGGTTTCCGCACGATTCCCGCCGCCGTCATGGAGCAGCACGATGTTACCGCAACGCAAATCGTTGGGGCCGCAGGGCGGCAGGTGCGCCAGCACATAGGTCGAGATCTCTTCCGCAGTGTGACGCCGCGGCTTATCGCTCCAGTCGTTGGGATCGATGCGGTTCCCAACGGTGATATATCCCATGTCCTGCGGGATCTCCAGTGGCCGGACCTGGTCGGCAGTGTCTGGCTCTTCGTCAATCGCGTAAGGCGGCCGCATCAGCATGGCGCGAACGCCCACCAGGCTGGCAAACAGCCGCTCCGTGAGATTCAGTTCCAGCTTCATGTACGTCGCCGAGATGTTGCTCACGTCCGGATGCGTGAAGGTATGGTTGCCGATGGTGTGGCCTTCCCGGTAAATGCGTTGAGCCAAACCTGGGAACTTGTCGGTCTGTATGCCGATCAGGAAAAACGTCGCCGAGGCGTGCTCCCGTTTAAGTACGTCAAGAATCTTCGGGGTCCACTCCGGATCGGGCCCATCATCAAAAGTGAGTACCACTTTATTGGGACTGTAGCCGTAACGCGCCACACGGTAAGGTTCTGGAAGAGACTGAAAATTCTCGTCCGTGATCAGCTTCGTGTTGGCATCGATCGTCAAGTCGCGCGTGCCGTGAGTGGGGCGCTCTTCGATGCGAAGGATTTCGCCTTGGCCCTCCATGTCCACGTCTTGGCCGGGAGGCACGTCACGCAGTTTGTCGGTCGCTCCCGCATCGCCGGGAACGTCCCAGATACGCCACAGCGTGCGATCCTCGCCCCCCAGACGCCACAGGGCAAAAGTCTTGATGCCCAGCGTTTGCGCCGCGCGCATGTGGTTCAAAGCCGTAACCGCATCGAGAAACCAAACATCGTGCCGCAGGCTGTGCTCGTCCAGATAGCTGAAATGCGGATTCAGAGCATCATCGTCGAAGGTCACATCCTCATCGGAATCGCGCGCTTCCAGCCAGGCTTCTTGCGCCGAGACGCTGTGGTCCTTGGCATCGCCAGGCAGCTTGCCCTTCTTTGGTTTAAGCACCCAATCGTAGCCGTAGTTGGCGATGGCGCAGATGACTTTTTCCTTGGGGACAACGTTCACGACGAACTTGAGATTGTCGACGAACCAATCCTGGGAGGCGACCGGGCCCGAGGCCGCCCCGGGATAGTGCTCGTCGTAGTTCATAACCACCACGCCATCCGATGGAGCTGCGATTGCAGCGTAGTTGTATTCCTGATTGTGCGCGGGCACGCCGACGTAAAGCTTCATCCCGCGGGCATGCAGGTCCGACGAAAGTTCATTCAGCAGCGCCACATAGCCTGGCTGCCCCACGCTGGGGAAGGCTTCAAAATCCACCATCAGCCCGCGAAAATGGTCCGACGCAAGATACACGGCAACCTGTTGTCGAAAGACCGCGCGAGCTGCGGGATTGTTTAGAAAGTCCGTGATTGCTCCCACCCACTCCACGCCGTCAAAGTTGTTCACCATGGGAAAAACTTCCATGGCGGAGTCCTCGGCCTTGAGAAGAGGCATCACGCGGTCGTCGACGGAGCGGGCGCGATTGTTTTGCACCACGTCGAAAAGCGTATTGGTCTGGTCGTCCACCGCCTGCAGTCGGCCGTCGGGAGTGAGCACGTGCAGCCAGTCGGGATACAGCAGATCGATCTGGCGGGAAAAATCGCGCAAAGACGAAAAGCTGGCCGCATCCCACGGCACGTAGAATGCGGCGCGGATACCCTCTTCCTGGTTTAACTTGACTTCGGAAGCCGGCAACTTCGACTTGCGATGGGATCGGTTTGCCAATTTCTTCTGGCGGTCGCGAGCTTTGTCCTTCTCATTTTCCTTCAGAGCTTTAAAAGCGCGCTTCTGGGGTGAGAAAAGCAGCTCGGGCAGGTGCTCATCCCGCAGCGTGGTGTACCCAAAAAAGATAATTAGCGCCGAGAGCGCGGCGACGGTAGCGTCGACAAAACGCCTCAGGCGCTTCCACCGGGCACGTTGCGGATCGTAGAAAACAGGTTCGGCCATGGAGGGCTAATCGTTCATCGTATGCTGCGTGGGGCAGACGGTCAATTCCCGGTTGGACAAGTTGGGAGACACGGCTAATGACAGGAAGGCGGAACGAATCCTCGCGAGAACCGAAGATGCACTTTCTCAGACCGAAGATGACTGCAAACGCGCTATATTCTCAGCGTGCTGGAACTGGTGCGGAAGGATGCTCGGTTCTTTCTCGCGGCGAGCCTGGTGGCGCTGGCCTTGCGCCTCGTCTTTGTGCTGCACTTTCCCGCGGTCGTCGACGATTCCCGGCTCTATGCCGATATCGCCGAAAACTGGCTGGGACATGGCGTTTACGGCATCACCGATTCCAGCCAGGTTGTGCCGACCCTCTCCCGCTTGCCGGGATACCCGGCGTTTCTGGCTGCGGTTTTCGCCATCTTCGGCTGGAGCAACTTCCGCGCCGTCCTGCTGATTCAGGTTCTATTCGATCTCGGCACGTGTCTCCTCATCGCGGATCTCGCGCGGAGAATGTTCTCGGAGCAAGCGGCGAAGGCGGCATTCCTGCTCGCCGCACTCTGTCCGTTCCTGGCCAACTACGCGGCCGCCGCTCTCACTGAGACGATGGAAATCTTCTTCACCGCGTTAGCGCTGGATCTAGCGCTGCGCGGGTTTGCCGCCTTTCGCCGTGACATCGAGTCAAGCGCAATGCCGGCGCTGGTAACGTGGCTTGGATGTGGTCTTTCGGTTGGAGCGTGCATCTTGGTACGGCCGGACGGCGGCATACTGTTTGCCGCGATCGCCGCGTGTTTGTTCCTGCTTTTTATGCGGCGCATGGTGGTTCGGGGGTCAATACAACTAGGTTCCGCGCCGCCCGTGCTTCCCGTGCTCCGCGCGGGAGTAATTCTCACCATCTGCACTTTCGCTCCGCTGATTCCCTGGACGCTGCGCAACCTCCACACCATGCGCCGCTTTCAGCCGCTCGCGCCCCGTTACGCTACCGAGTCCGATGAACACCCGATGCCGGGCTTCAATCGCTGGATCAAGACCTGGATGGCGGACTACACCTCCGTGCAGGAAATCTATTGGCGGGTGCCCGGCGACGCCATCGATTTCGCGCGCTTGCCGGAGCGCGCTTTCGATTCGCCTGGCGAGCGGCAGGCAACCCAGCAACTCTTCGCCGACTATAACCAGGATCACGAAGTAACCTCCGAACGCGACGCGCGCTTCGCCGCGCTGGCCGCGGCGCGCATTCACGCTGCGCCCCTGCGCTACTACCTATGGCTTCCGGCCGCGCGTATTGCCGACATGTGGCTGCGTCCCCGCACCGAGTTGCTGCCTTCCGATCCGCGCTGGTGGGAGTTCGATGACGACCCCACGTGGCTCACCGTGAGCATCGTTTTCGGGCTGATCGGCCTCGCTTATGTCGCGGCAGCCGCTGCCGGCGTCTGGCGCTCGCGCGATTCATTCGGCATCGGATTACTCGTTATGTTCGTTGTCCTGCGTTCGCTGTTCCTCGGAACTCTGGAGAACCCGGAGCCCCGCTACACGCTGGAATGCTATCCCGCGGTCATAGTCATGGCAGCGGCATTCCTCATCGATAAATTCCATCGAAACCATCGAAAACCTGCATAAACAGGCTCCCAAATCTGGGACGCCTTATGTGAAAAGATGTATTCAAACGTTTCAAGATAATGAAAACGTTGAAAATTCCGCTTGAATTCTGTGGCCGGGAAGTTGCACACTACCGCCCTATCAGGTTCCGGGCTTTCTCGACCGTCTTTCTGTCTCCGGGACACCATCCGTCGAATGTAACGCCCATTGCGGGTAAAAGGGGGCTCTATGCGTTCTGGCGCACGTGTAGTTACTCTACTGGTTGTGTTTTTCCTTGCCTTCCAAACCCTGTCGTTCGCCCAGTCTGCGACCACATCGTTGCGCGGAACCGTCTCCGACTCCAAGGGTTTGGTAGTCGCCGGTGCTACCGTCACGTTGAGCAACGCGGCCACGGGATTCTCACGCAGCACCAAAACCGACGGCCAGGGCGTCTATCAGTTTCTCGAGCTTCCTCCGGCCAGCTATCTGCTCACCGTCGAGGCCTCAGGTTTTGCGACGATGAAACGTGAAAACCTGCTACTGCAGGTCAGCAGCCCGGCCACTGAGAACCTTACCTTGGAGGTGAAGGGAGGCACAATCGTGGTCGATGTCAGCGGCGAAGCCCCCACGGTCAATACGCAGGACGCAACCCTGGGGAATACTTTTACCGCTCGTCAACTAACGGATTTGCCCGCAGAAGGCCGCGACCCCGCGTCCATTCTCAGTCTGCAGCCGGGCGTTGTCTACATCGGTAGCACGACAACCACCCAACAGGACAACGACAGCCGCGGTGGCGCGGTGAACGGAGCCCGCAGCGACCAAAGCAACATCACACTTGACGGTTTGGACGACAACGACCAACTGGAAGGCTATGCCTTTCAGGGCGCAATGCGGGCTACGCTGGATTCGCTGCAGGAGTTTCGCGTAGTTACCAGCAACTATGACGCCGCCTCCGGCCGCTCCTCAGGCGCACAGGTGAACTTGGTTACCAAGAGCGGAACCAATTCCATCCATGGCAGCATCTACGAATATAACCGTCCCACATTCGACGTGGCCAATGATTGGTTTAACAAGCAATCGCAGTTGGAACAACTGCTTCCCAACCGTCCGCAGCACATTCTCCGCAACACTTTTGGCGGCACCATTGGCGGTCCGATCAAGAAAGACCGGCTGTTTTTCTTCGCGGCTTATGAAGGGCAGCGAACCGCCGAGCAGGAACAGACCACAAGAATCGTGCCTACCGCAAGTTTGAGGGCAGGGTTTATCAACTATTTGTGCAATCCTTCGACGGATACTAATTGCGCGCTTGGTTCGCCCAACTCCCAAGGAGTGACGGTACAGAGCATCGCAGGGTTTGCCCCGGATTACGTAGCCACGCTCACCCCGGCGCAGTTCGCTTCGCTCGACAACCCCGCAGGGACGGGATGCGGCAGCCAAACGCCAGTGTCGACGTGCCCGCCAACGCCGGGAAACCCCTCAGGCGGAGGCGTTAATGGTTTACTCGCCAACATCGGCGGCGCCAACGCCAGCGCCATATACGCGCGTTATCCCTTACCCAACTGCACCGCCTGTGGCAACGCCGTGAACGGCAGCGGAGACGGGTTGAACTCTGCAGGTTTCACCTTCCCGGGCAACGATCCCACGAGGCTCGATACCTACATCCTGAAACTGGATTACAGGATTACCTCCAATGGAAACCAGTCGCTGTTCGTGCGAGCCAACCTGCAGAACGATAACGAGGCCCAACCCCCTCAGTTTCCGGGCCTGCCTGCGAACGATATTGTCACCAATAACAGCAAAGGAATTGCCGGCGGCTACACCTACATCATTCGCAACAACCTGATCAATAATTTCAGGTACGCATTTATACGGCAGGGTTTGGGCAAGGGCGGCGTGAACAGTTTGAATTACAACACGATCCGCGGCCTTGACGATTCACAGGCCCTTGCTCCGTCTGACACGCCCACCATCCTCACCAACGTTCCGGTGAATAACTTCATCGACGATCTTTCCTGGACGAAAGGACGACACACTATTCAGGTCGGGACGAACTGGCGACTGATTCGTAACAATCGCCAGTCGAATGCACAAAATCTTTCCTCCGGCTTTGCCAACCTGTATTGGATGAGCCCATCGTTCATCTCGAATGAAAAAGTGAGCCTCGACCCCGGGCTTCGCGGCGTCAATGAACTCGCCCCTGGAGTCTGCACCGTGCCGCCGTGTATCCTTCCGTACGTTGATCCGTCCTTCGGAGCGTCTTATGATTTCGCGGCTGTCCAACTTGCGGGCCTAATGAGCCAGGTGTACACCGTTACGAACCAGGACAAGGATGCCAACTTGATCCCCAATGGGGCTCTCGTCCCTCGCCATTTCCACAATTTTGAGGGTGAGATGTACCTGCAAGACAAATGGAATGCGACTCCCGATTTGACCATCACTTTCGGGGCGCGCTATACGCTGCTGCAACCCCCATATGAAGCCGACGGCAACCAGGTTTCGCCCACCGTTAACATGCACCAGTGGTTTGAGAATCGGATCACCAACATGTATCAGGGCATGGTTGTCCAGCCGGACCTTACATTCGATCTTTCCGGCCAGGCAAATGGCAGGAAGCCCTACTGGGCTTGGAACTACAAGAATATCGCACCGCGTTTCGCCATCGCGTATGCACCCCATGCGGAGAGCGGATTCTGGCACACCATTTTGGGCGATAAGGGAAAGAGTTCCGTCCGGCTCGGCTACGGACTCTACTACGACCACTTCGGCGAAGGAGTGGTCAATACCTTCGACCGGCAAGGTTCGTGGGGGTTGTCCACATCGATCAGCAATCCCGCAGGCGTTCTTGGCGTGGACAGCACTCCGCGATTCGCCGGCTTGTTCACCCTTCCTCCAAGCCCCGGGGTGCCCAGTCCGCACGGGTTTCCCTATGTGCCTTCTGGAAACCAGAATACCTACGGACTCGCGATCGCGTGGGGGATTGACGACAACCTGAAGACTCCGTACTCCCACGTGGTGGATTTCTCGCTTACTCGCGAACTGCCACACAACTTCGTTATCGAGGCGACGTACACCGGACGATTCGCCCATCATCTGCTGCAGGAAATCGATTTATCACAACCGCTCGATTTGGTCGATCCGGCAAGCCACATGGACTACTTCACCGCGGCGCGGATGTTATCGCAGAATGCGTATGCCGGAACCCCCGAAAGCGCTATGGCGAAGATTCCCTACTGGGAAAATCTGTTTCCCCAGGCAGGGGGGACAGCTGGCGCTAGCAACACCGCCCCCGGCACTCCGTTAGCTAATCCCACAGTCACGCAGAACATCTACGACCTTTATTATTCCAACCTGGGCAACGAAACCCTCTCGCTGGAAGATCTGGATGCATTCTGTTTCCCAGCGTGCGTCGGAACGGGTTCCAACACGATCGGTGGCTTCGTAGGACCCAACGGTACTCCGTTTTCGTATTACCAGGATCAGTTCTCCTCGCTTTACGGCTGGCAAAGCAGGGGTAACAGCAATTACAACGGGCTTCAGATCTCCCTGCGGCACACCATGGCGGCAGGTCTCCAATTCGATTTCAACTACGTGTACTCGAAATCGATCGACGTCGGCTCAAACGCAGAGCGCGTCAACGGTTTCGAGTCGAGTGGCCTGGCCTTTAACAGCCAGGTAATCAACGCATTTTCTCCCGATTTGTGGCGCGCACCTTCGGACTTCGACGCTACTCATCAGCTAAATGCGAATTGGGTTTGGGACCTGCCCTATGGACGCGGCCGTCACTGGGGCGGTGGCACCAGCGGTCTGTTGAATGGAATCTTGGGAGGATGGGGCTTTAACGGCCTATATCGCTGGACCAGCGGATTCCCGTTCTCCGTCGAAGCCGGCAATGGATGGTCTACTGATTTCGAACTGCAAGGCTCCTCGTTCCTGACGGGGCCGAAGCCGAAGACCGGTGTATTTTTCGAGGCCAACGGCAGTCCTACAGTCTTCCAAAATCCTGAGCAGACCATTTCTTGCTCCTGCTCACCGGCCACCGCCGTAGGAGTAAACACATTCCGGCCAACCTACGCCGGCGAGGCGGGGCAGCGTAACAACTTCCGCGGTCCGGGTTACTTCGGGATCGACGCTGGCCTCTCTAAAGTGTGGAGCGTTGGTGAGCAGAAAACGGTGAGGTTTGCGTGGGAGGTATTCAACGTGACCAATTCCGTGCGCTTCGATGCCGCAGGCTCTCTCATCGGCCAATCACTTGTAAGCCTCACCGGCTTCGGCATATACAACACGGAATTAACCAAGCCGCGAGTGATGCAGTACTCGCTCCGCTTCTCGTTCTAGGGCAAGGAACGACGAGCGCAGGGACGGTTTCCACCGTCCCTTTTTTATTGAAGTTTTCCCTTGCTGAGGCGGGTTCTCACGCCAGCGGCGAGTCGCTCATACGAAAGCGCGTGCGCACGTGCTCGGAAATAAGCTCAATCGCGGGGCGGTTCGACACCGGGTCGCTCTGGGCCAGATACTTCATGGCCTCAACCAGCACGCGTTGTCCATCGACATAGCGAGGATCGGACGTACGTTCTCGTCGCTTACTGCCAAAATTGGGTGGTACAGGGATCGTAAAAACCTTGGCCATGAATGAACTCGAAAGATGAAGTGGAAACGGATGAACTTGAAAGCGACTGCTAAGGCAGTATAGCGCCCAGCATTCCCTTTTTAGTACAGATTCTTGGGCTTTAGATTCAACTACTTAGCCGCGCGGCGAGACAAACTGCGTCTTCTTCGTCGTCTTCAACTGAAACACCTCGTTGCCGATCTTTCCATTCAGCCGCACTGAAGAGTACTGGGCCAGGCGATTGTCGCCTTGAAGTAGGAAGAACTGTTGTTGCAGGGAGATGCCCCGGCTCAAGTCAATCCAGAGCAGAATCTTGGACACGTTATTGCGAAACTTCTCGCTCTTGGGAATCAGTTGCAGCTTCGCGGTCGCGATGCCGCCCACGATCTCCTCGCCCACATAACTCACCTCGAACGACTTCTTCAGATCCTGCCCGCTGCCCCCGAAGCCCAGCACCAGATAGCTCTCAATCTCGCTCTGGTTGCCGGCTGTGGGATACACGATGACCTGCTCGATCTTTGGCTGGTAGATCTGGATCTTGCCGTCCTTGTAAAGGACGAACTTCGCATCGGGTTCCTTGATCTCCGCCATCATCTCGATTTCTTTCCCCACCCGGCGGTAGTAAACCGTTCCCTTCTGCGTGTCATGTTCGTCCACCACCTTCTGGTATTGGTCCCAAACGAAGTCGGCCTGCGCACTGCGAAAGTTGGCCGCGGCCTCGTCCATCTTTTTGAGGACGCACTCCAGCGAGCAGGTCTCCGGCTTAGTCTGAAGTGCGAAGCCGCACAAGAGACTTCCAAAAAACACGATTGCAAGGATGCGGCAGAAAGGTCTCATTCGCCTGCTATCTTTTCACCAGAACTTTATAGGTCTGCACGTGTCCCTTGCCGTCGGCAACCGGTTCGTAGTTCACGATCGACACTTCGCCGGAAATCGGCTTGATGATTCGAAGCAACTGATCCCGCATCGACTGGTCGTCCCCCGGCGTAATTGCGCTGGCCGAAATCTGGTAAAGCAGGCGACCCTGAGCATCGGGCGTGACCACAACATCAGTGGGATGCGGATCGAGGAGCACAGGTTTGTCGTTAAAGTTGATGACCCGGGGTGAGAAGAAGACAAAGATGAGAATCAGCGTGACCATGATGTCGTAGTGCAGCGTGCCCCGCTCATGCTGCCACAGGATGTAGCTCCGAATTGTGCGCCAGACGCCGTTCATCGGGGGAGAAGGCGCGCCAGTCGCGGTCGTGCTGATGTCCACACTTGGCAAGTCTAGTCTCCAGGTTTCAAGGTTTCAACGTTTGAAGGTTTCACAATTCCATTCGGAGCGTAGGACCTTGAAACACCGAAACCTTGAAACTTTGCATTCAAAAACTCTTCCGCGTAATCCTATCCGCCCCGATGTAAGGCCGCAACACCTCGGGAATCACCACGCTCCCATCGGCCTGCTGGTAGTTCTCGACAATTGCCACCCAGGTCCGGCCCACCGCTAGCCCGCTTCCGTTCAGCGTATGCACAAACTCCGTCTTATTCTTGCCTTCAGGACGATAACGGATATTCGCCCGCCGTGCCTGGTACGCTTCAAAATTTGAGCAGGAAGAAATCTCGCGAAACAATTGCTGCCCCGGCAGCCAGACTTCGATGTCATAAGTCTTTGCCGAAGACGGCCCCATGTCTCCAGTGCACAAAGTTACCACGCGGTAGTGCAAGCCGAGCTTTTGCAGGATCGTCTCCGCATTCCGCGTAAGCTTCTCGTGTTCGTCATAAGAAGTCTCCGGCCGGGCAAACTTTACCAGCTCCACCTTCTGAAACTGATGCTGCCGGATGATCCCGCGCACGTCTTTACCATACGAGCCCGCCTCGCTGCGAAAGCAGGGAGTGTAAGCCGTAAGCGAAATCGGCAACCGCGCCGCGTCGAGAATCTCGTCACGATAAAGATTCGTGACCGGAACCTCGGCCGTGGGAATCAGCCAGAGATCCCTTTCGCCGTGAGGCACACGAAACAGATCGGCGGCAAACTTGGGCAACTGTCCCGTGCCATACATGGATTCGGAATTCACCAGATACGGCGGCAGGACTTCGGTATATCCGTGCTCGCGCGTATGCAGATCCAGCATGAAATTCGCCAGCGCCCGTTCGAGCTTCGCGCCCAGGTCCCAGTAAACGGCAAAGCGAGCGCCTGTGAGCTTGACCGCGCGCTCCAGATCAAGCACTCCGAGTTGTTCGCCAATTTCCCAATGCGGCTTGGCAGTGAAGTCGAACGTTGGAGGTGCGCCCCAGCGGCGGATTTCCACATTCTCTTCGGCGCTGTGGCCTACCGGCACGCTCGAATCCGACATGTTGGGAATTCCCGCAAGAATGTCCTGCAAGCGGGCGTCGAGGTCGGCGGCGGTCTTCTCCCGCGCCTGAATCTGTTCGCGCAAATCTTTCGTCTCGGCTATTGCCACAGCAGCGTCCTGGCCGCTTTTTTTCAGTTTGGAGATGTCTTCAGACGCCTTGTTCCGCCGCGCCTTCATCGTCTCAGCCTCAGTGATGGCCTTCCGGCGCTGCGTGTCGACGTCGCTGAAATCCTTAAGGACCACACCCGGATCCATGCCGCGCCGGCGCAGCATCTCCTCCACTCTGGACAGATTGTCGCGAACAAAGTTCAGATCAAGCATGGGAACAACTACTGTATCGGAAACCGGGCAGCCAATGCACGCGCTCTGGAAGCCCCATGTGGGGACAGCCGCCCTCGGCTGTCCGTCGAGCGCAGCTCGACAGCTCTCCTCGGCAGCCGCTCACTCACTCGGATAACTGAGAGCCTTAGCGACGGCGGCGAAAAGACTCTCGTCGCGCGAGTCACAAACGTTAGATAGTCGTTATCCGCAATGTATGACTCGGGCCGGATAGGGTCGAG